>MDTB01028986.1_pt1 | contig 43419 bp, 42 predicted proteins | sample 811161 | NCBI WGS metagenome assembly MDTB01 (sample SAMN05326650, study PRJNA326480) | marine metagenome | isolation source: seawater | place: Mediterranean Sea | collected 2009 | reverse complement strand
ATTTGTTAACACAAATAATCTAGAAAAAGCAATATTGTATTATAATAAAGCCATAAAATTTGGAAAACCAAAACTTGCCTTTTCAGCACTGATTAATCAAGGAATAATATTTAAAAAAGTAAGAAAATTTTATAATGCTAAAGATTGTTTCAAAAAAGCAAATATAATATTTCCAGAATCCTGGAAATCATATAAAAATTTAGCAGATGTTTACTTTGAATTAGAAGAATACCAAAAAGCTCTTAAATTTTACGAAAAATCAGAATTAAGAAAAAAGAATAAGGATTTATGCATCAATAAAGCCAACACATTACGTTATTTAGGAAGATATCAAGAATCAAGAGATATTCTAGAGAATATTCTTTCTAAAAATAGTTCAGATTTTCTTGCATCCTATAATTTATCAAATGTATATCTTGATTTAGGTCTATTTAAAAAATCATTATTACAATTTAAAAAAACAATTGAGCTAAGTACTGATTCTAACGATTTACTAAATTGTTATTCAAGAATAAATTTTCAATTGAATAAACCGTATGAATTTAGAAAATATCACCACTTTAGATGTAAAATAAGAGAAAAGTTTACAATTCCTATTTTACATAAAGAAAAATCAAAATATAAATTAATTGATGTGATAAACATGTCATCAAAAAATATTATATTCTATGCTGAACAGGGTATAGGAGATGAGATCTTTTTTTCATCTTTACTTAATAGTTTTAGCAAGAACAAAAAAATAGGTATTTATTGCTCAAAAAGATTAAAGGACATTTTTAATAACTCATTTACAAATTATAATATTTATACTGAGGAAGATTTAGATAAAAGAAATATATTTAAGAGTTTTGATTTTCAGTTGCCTATTGGATCGTTACTGGAAAGTTTTAATTATGAAAAAAAATCAAAATTACTAGGTAAACCATATTTATTCTCAAATAAAAATCTTAATTTAAAATGGAAGAAAAAATTAGAAAAAATAAAAAATCTTAAAATTGGTATATCATGGTTTGGAGGTTTAAAAAAATTTCAACAGATGAAAAGAAGCCTTCCACTAGAAAATTTCTTGGAAATATTTCCCCAAAATGTAAGTTTGATAAATTTGCAGCATGGTTTGGAAAAAAATAATATACCAAAGCAAAGAAATCCTATCTCAAATGAAATTTTAGATTTTAAGGAAATTGATCCATTAATAAAGTTAGATGACTACTTTGCACTTGTTTATCAACTAGATCTTATAGTTACATGCGACAATTCACTTGCTCATATTGCAGGAGCACTAGGAAAAAAAACTTTTCTTATTTTACCTAAAATATCCGATTACAGGTGGGGAATAAAATCAAAAAAAACACCATTTTATAATAGTATTAGGATTTTCAGGCAGATAAAAGATAACTGTTGGATGCATCCATTTAAGATGGTTAGTCAAGAAATTAGTAAACTTAGAAATTAAAAACTTATGCACTTCATTAACAAAAAATTATTTATACATATTCCTAAGACTGGGGGTAGTTGGTTAGAACATAACTTAATAAAGTATTCAGATGATAAAAAATATTCTATTCCTGAGTCAAACAAAGATAACTTCGGTATAAAAGGAAGAATTTCAACCCAAAAGCATAATTTGCTTGCAGAGTATAAATACATATTGAAAAAAACTTATATATATTACAAAGTTTTCACAATTATAAGAAACCCGATATCTAGATTAATTTCCTATTATTTTTCACCTGATATTTGGAAAGTAACCTCAAAAAAAGGAGTAAAACATTTAAGTGAAAATCAAATCAAATTTGACTTAGATCTTTTTCAAAAAGTTTGTGATGATTCTCTTACATGCTCAGACTTTATTAATGAAGATTTCAATCTAAATATTTTAAAGATGAACTTAAGATCATATATCCAGTATTATCGGAATAAACCTAAAACTAGTATAGAGATATACAGATTTGAAAACTTCGGTGAAGAAGTGAAAAGATTAATTAACAAACATTCATTCATAATAAACAAGAAAAGATTTCAACAGAAAATATACGAATCGAAAAATTCTTCAATCAAAAAATCACTGGAATTAAGTTACGAGGTAAAACAGGTTGTTGAAAGGTCTAAGCATATTGTAGACCTTGAATTATTTTATAATTGATCAGTTTAATTTATAGAATATATTAATAATTAAACTTTGTATTACCTATTTTATCTATTTATTTTACATAGATTGATTTGCGTTTTTCATAAGTCAACGAGACCATCTATGTAAAAAATTCGTAACTACTTACCGAATTATTTTTTTTTAATATAATAGGTACTGTTATGAAAAGAATTGAACTCATTATTTTTGATGTTAATCAAACAATGTTTAGTTTAAAAAAAATAGAAAAAGAGTTTGAGAAGTTGGGTCTGAGTCATTTACTATGTGATATCTGGTTTAACTCTGTTCTTAGAGAGGGGTTTGCCTTAAATAAAATAAGAAAATTTATTCCTTTCAAAAATATAGGTATCTCATTACTAAATAGTATTTTAGCAAAAAATAAAGTCCAAAATTCTGAAAAGATTTCAAAAAAAATTATAGAAAATTTTTATGAACTTAAGCCAGTTGAAGGTTTGGAAAAAAGTATGAAACTATTAAATATTTTAAAGGCAAGAATGACAACGCTTACTAATGGAAACAAACATACGACTTTAAAATTATTATCAAAGAATAATTTAAAAAAATATATAGCAAAAACTTTTTCTGTTGATGATGTTAAATCCTGGAAACCCTCACCCGAACCTTATTTAATGGTCACAAATCACTATAAAGTTAATCCAAGTAATGCCTTAATGATTGCATGCCACAGTTGGGACTTGGCAGGTGCAAAGAATGTTGGTTTACAGACTGGTTATATAAAAAGTTATGAAGGTAACTTATCACACATTACCAGCAGCCCAGATTATGAGGGTGACAATATTTTAGAACTATCAAAAAATATTCTAAAGGCTCAGAAAAATCAAATCATTTCCACTTGATACTACAACCCATACTAGGAAACTGATTACGAGGACCAATTTGATTAGTTGCAATTTGCATCATAGCATCTAGGAGTTCATTTTTATTATTTACCACTTTTAAGTTATTTAACTCAGTTAACCTACCCCTATACTGAAGCTCATTATTTGAGTTATAACCAAAAAATTCTGGGGTGCATACGGCCTCAAATTGTTTAGAAATTATTTGTTCCTCATCAACTAAGTAGGGAAAGTAGAAATTATGTAGTTTAGAAAATTTTAACATATTATTTGGACTATCTTCTTTGTATTTGTCATAATCGTTAGGCATAATTGCAAGAGAATTTATTCCAAATTTTCTAATTTCATTAGTTGTTTTAACTATTTCTTTTATAATTGCCTTTACATAAGGACAGTGATTACATATGAACATAATCAATGTTCCATTATTACCAATACAATCAGAAAGAGAAAAATTTCTTCCAGCAAAATCAGAAAGACTAAAATCAACTATTTTTTTACCAAACTCACAAATAGGGGTGTATTTTAGAGTCATTTTAATTACCCATTAAATGAACAAGCACTTTTCTTATTTGATTAGAAATCCTATGTTCAAATAAATAAACTCCTTGCCATATTCCCAATATTATTTTGTTATTTAAAACACTTATTGATAGATTTGTTTGAAGTAAGGCAGACTTTAAATGAGCTGGCATGTCATCACGTCCCTCGCTGTTATGGTGATAGTTATTGTGCTCTGGACAAATCTTATCAAAAAATTTCTTTAAATCTTCTTGAACAGTTTTATCTGCATTTTCCTGTATCAAAAGTGACGCGCTTGTATGTAATATTGAAATATTCATGTAACCATTGGTGATCTTACTTACTTTAAGAAATGATTTCAAATTATCTGTTATTTCTATAAAACCTTTGCCAGTTGTTTTAAGTTCTAGAATGTAACTTTCTTGTAACAATTTAAAGTCCTCAGTTTGAATAGTTTATTAAAACAATAATTGACCTTGACAAGCAAGCTTAATTATTTTGTAATCTAAGTTCACAAAAAGGGGGATTAAATGATACAGGCAGAAAAACAAGACGAAAATTCCAATATGAAAAAAGAGGATTTAAAAGAAGTTTTTTCTAGAGTCTTAAAAAAGTTGAAATCAAAATAATATATTTGTATTTCATGAATAATTAAATGCTAAAGATTTGGATTGAGTGTCAAAAATGTGGTTCTTTATTTTGGGTCTTTACATCTGAACTTTATACTTTTTATCCAAAGAATAGAATAGATTATCAAATTTGTGGTAAATGTGAGTTCAAATATAAGTAAAACATCGAATTATGATATGACATTTGTTCTTACAAGCTGCGGCAGGCCCGAGCTACTTGATAGAGCTATTCAATCATTTTTTAAATATAATACCTATCCAATTAAAGATTATATAGTTGTAGAAGACTCTATTGATCAGGAAATATACCAAAGACTCAAAAAAGATTGGGGCCATAAAATTAACTTTATTTTTAATAAAAAAAAAAAAGGTCAAATCAAGTCAATCATCGATACATATAAGTTAATAAAAACTCCCTATATTTTCCATTGCGAGGATGATTGGATTTATACAAGAGGAAATTTTATTCAAGAATCTTTAGAAATATTAAAGTCAGACAAATATATCATCCAAGTGTGGTTAGAAAGTAAAGAAAGTGCCAGTAGGTTAGATATATTTAGTTATTTGGAACAAAATGCAATTAATAATATAAAATTTTCAAAAGTTATTTGTAAAGAAGGTTGGGAATGGGGACATTTTTCATTTAGACCAGGTGTAAAAAGATTAGATGATTATCAAAGAATTAATGGATATGAAAAGTATAAAAATGAGCTAGATATAAGTGTGCGATACAAAAATGAAGGATTTTATACTGTTATCATGGAAGATCCAGCTGTGAGAGATATTGGGGATGACTTTCATGTCTCTGATCCAACACGAAAATGGCCGAAAAGAAGAAAGTACAATGCACCAAAAGGTTTAAAAAGACTATGGAAACACATAAAAAACTTAAAATTCTTATAGGGATTTTAGATTAGTAATATTTTCATTAGGAATAAAAAAGGCTGTTAAGAAATAATATGATATTAATTTATAATTGTTATTTCTTAAATGCTTGTAAATATCATTTTTAATAATATCCTCAAGTCCTGAACAATGTATCTCAATAGTAATTAGCTTCGGTCTATGTTTTTTCAAATCCAATCCAGCTAAAACTTTTAACTCATGTGATTCAACATCTATATTTAAATAATCGAAATTCTTTGGAATGTTGTACTCTTCAATTACGGAATTAAGTGTATTACTTTTGATCTTTTCAATCGTATATGGCTTAAATAACTTTTTTTTCCATTTATCAGCATATTTCTTTTCAAGGGAATTCAACCCAGATCCTGAATCAAAAATATAAGATTCAACAAAACCTTTTTTATCAGAGATTGCAACTTGAACAGATTTATCTCTTTTTCTAAGAAATCTAAATAGATTGATGTTTGATTTTGTTAAATCGAAATTTATTCCTTTCCAGCCTTTCTTGTAAAGTAAGAAGGTGAGTGAGCCAACCTTGGGATTAAGTGCACCAACATCAATATAGAATCCATATTTATTCTTTAAGATTCTATTAACCAGAATTTCTTCACCAAATGCAGAATGTGAGACAAAGGGTTTGTATTTTAAAATCCTATATATTTTATATATTAGTAAATTCTTGATGTATGTTTGCTTAAACCTTTTTATTATTTCCATAATTTCGTTTGTTGAGATCTACATTTCTTTACACTTAATTTATAAATCAGCTCATTTTTTTGCGAATAATCCTCCAAATACATATTTTGCAATTCATATGCTTCTTTTTCTCTAAAAACATCCTTTTTATGTTTATCAAATATTTCTTGAAATCCATGAACCATCTCATGCAGAATTACTGACTGACTACATGGATTCTTTAAATTAGTATTTGCATAATAAATTCCATAAGGTGGTAAAAAGATAGCTATTATCGGACACTTTCCTCTGCATGCCAATTCTTGTATCTGCTCTTTGGATACTCCATTTATCTTATAATCAAATTTTGTTATGTCATAATTTGTATTACTTGAAATCCAAAAAAGCAAAATTTCTGTTAATTCTTTTAATGTCATGTTCTTTTAAAATACGAATTTTTAGTTAAAGAAAATTCATTTTTCTTTTTATTATATTTATTAGGTATAATAAAAAGATTATAAGTAATTCTGAAATAATGCAAATTATCATGGTATTTTCGAGACTTATACTCCTATTTAAAAATTCATAAGAATTAAAGTCTATTAAATAAAAGGGCGAAAGTATAAAATAATTTAAATAAAAATTATTGTTGTTAGTATGAAAAAAAAAGCAGAGTATTGGAAATCCATTAAACCAATCATGTTAAGGTGCTTGCATGATTCAAAAGAAATTGAATTATTGGTTGAACCAACTTTAGAGGGAGAAATATATTATAATAAAATAGCAATAATTTTTAATAAGCAAAAAATATGGGCATATTTTGGTCAAAAAGAGAAAGCCTCAAAAACAATACAGGAATTTTATTTAATAGATAATGAAAGTAAAGGTTATGAAAATCTAATAGAGATTATTGAGAAAAATTCAAAGACTGAATTGATTAAGGAGAATGACGAGCATTGGTTTATGTACTTTCCAGAAGATTGGATTGACATGTATAATAATGAAACTAAAGAAGTTCAGGAAAGTGAGATGGGAGACAAAGAAGAACTGGAAATTTATAAAGAGTTATTGAAAGTAAAAATGAAAAAAAACATATGGGGAACTGCCAAGGACTTGGAGTTGTATTTAAGATTACACGAAGAAAAAGGAATTACCAAAAAAGCTGAAGATTTATAGAAACTATGAAACTTTCTGATATTCAATTTAATTGCTTTTATTAAATAATTTAAGGATATGATCTCTTACAAATCAAGAGCAACAAATTTGTGATTTTTAATCTGAGTATCATGACTCGTTGATGGATAAACATGTGCTTTTTTATATTCTATTGAGGTAATAAGAGAATATTTAATAGAAGGGAAATTTGAGGCAACTGTATCAACGGATCCCTTCCACCAAAGTGGTGGCCTTACTGTAATATGAGCGTTCTCATTATTAGGAAGTAAAGCTGATGCTCTGTAACAAGCCACATTAATTACAACTAATTCTTTTGCGTGGTTAAATATTTCATATAAAACATGTGGTATGTCAGAAATAAAAACGTGTTCTAGCACATCAAAACAAAGAACACATTGACTCTTTTTTTTATTATTTAAACCGAGTGCTGGCTCAAATCTGTGAATTTTATCTAAGCCTAAAAAGGATTGGAAAGTTTCGGTGTCATTTATTTTTCTTTTCCAATCACCCTTTCCTGAACCGTAATCTAAAATTTCGCGAATTTCGTTTTCAAAAAAAATGTTTTTTAATAAATTTTTAAATTTTATTGGTTCCAGACTATCATAAACATTCTTTTTAGGTATATAATTTCCATCTACCCTTTTATAACCTTTGTTGGCCATTAAAGAATACATTTTAATTAGTTTCTCAAATTTTTTTGTTTTTGGATAAAGATTCATTCATAGTTAAGAGCAATTTAAATGCCATAAAAAAATAATCTAAATTTTTTATTTGTTAATATGGATCTTAAAAAATTAAAGATTTAATTTTTAGGGTTTTTAGATTTTTTCTAAGTTATTCGTATTCTATTGTTGCTGGAGGTTTTGATGTAATATCATAATTAACTCTATTGATTCCCTTTACATTGTTCACTATTTGTTTTGCACAATTTACTAAAAATTTATGCTCAAATTCAAATGGCTCTGCTGTCATTCCATCGCTAGAGATAACAGCTCTTAAAACACATATTTGCTCATAGGTTCTGTTATCACCCATTACCCCAACAGTTTTTACAGGAAGTAAAATTGAAAATGCCTGCCAAATTTTATTGTATAAACCAAATTTTTTTAATTGCTCAATAAATATATAATCGGCATCCTGAAGCATTTTTATTCTTTTCTTAGTAATTTCACCAATAATTCTTATTCCAAGTCCAGGTCCAGGAAATGGGTGTCTTTGAAGAAAATAATCAGGTACTTTTATAAGTTTACCAATTCTTCTGACTTCGTCTTTAAAAAAAGATCTTAATGGTTCAAGGAGTTTAAATCCCATTTTTTTGGGTAAACCACCAACATTATGATGAGATTTAATAGTTAGTTGTTTATTATTTACTAATGCAACTGATTCAATAACATCTGGGTATAACGTACCTTGTGCCAGAAACTTCACATCATTTATTTTTTTTGCTTCAGATTCGAAAACCTCAATAAATGTTTTTCCTATTATTTTTCTTTTCTTTTCTGGGTCTATAACACCCTTTAATCTTGAAAGAAATAATATTGAAGCATCCTTAACAATTAGATTAATTTTGAAGTTTTCTCTAAATCTTTTTGAAACCTCAGCAGTTTCGTTTTTTCGCATCAAACCATTATCAATGTATATGCAAAAAAGTTGATTACCAATTGCTAAATTTATCAAGCTTGCAACTATAGTAGAGTCAACCCCACCTGATAATCCGCATATTACTTTTTCGTTGACAACCTTTTTTCTAATTTCGTGAATAAGTTTATTTTTTAGTAGTTTTACGTTCCAGTCTTTATCGCAATTACAAATGTTGAAAACAAAATTTTTTAATATTTTTTTTCCTTGTATACTTTGTGTTACCTCTGGATGAAATTGTACACCATAAATTTTCATTTCAACATTTTGGAAGATTGCATTCACATTATTTTGCGTTTGGCTCACTACTTCAAATTTTGGAGGTAATCTTTCAATTACATCACTATGACTCATCCAAACTTGATTTTGTTTTCCTGAAAAATTAATTTGATCTGTCAGTGGTGATTTTTTTTTAAAGTTTAATTTTGCACCACCAAACTCCCTATCTTTACTTTTCGTTATAACTCCTCCAAGTGTTTTGCATAATAGTTGAGCTCCATAGCAAATACCTAATAATGGAAGTCTGTACTCTAATATTTTTTTTTCTATCTTAGGAGAATTGGTATCTCCAACCGATGCAGGTCCTCCTGACAAAATAAATCCCCTAACTAATTTCGATTTTTTTAAAAAAGATTTGGTTACTTTTTGGAACGGAACTATTTCGCAATAGACTCCAATTTCTCGAATTCTTCTAGCTATAAGTTTTGTAACCTGTGAACCAAAATCGATAACAATTATTTGACAATTCATTTATTCAATTGATAGTTAGGTGATTCTCTTGTTATTGATATACTGTGAACATGGCTTTCATTAAACCCTGCCGAAGTTATTTTGAGTAATTTAGTATTTTTCTTCATTTCTATAATATTTTTATTACCTGTGTATCCCATCGAGGCTCTCAATCCACCAACTAATTGATCTATTACATTTGTAACAGCACCTTTATAAGGAACACGTCCTTCAACACCCTCAGGAACCAATTTACATAACTCTATATCCTGCTGAAAATATCTGTCAGCTGAACCACTTCCCATAGCCCCCAAAGAGCCCATTCCTCGGTAAGATTTATAACTTCTTCCATCTGATAAAAAAACTTCTCCGGGAGATTCATCAGTGCCGGCAAACAGTGAACCTATCATTACTGCATCGGCTCCAACTGAAATAGCTTTAGCTATATCACCAGAAAACCTTATTCCACCATCAGATATAATTGGTATTTTCTTTTTTTTAGCAATTCTACTAACCTCTGAAATTGCGTGCAATTGTGGAACACCAACACCAGCTACAATCCTAGTTGTACATATTGAACCTGGACCGATACCAACTTTCAAACAATCCGCTCCACCTTTAATTAAATCTGAAGCAGCTTCCGCGGTAGCAATATTTCCCACAACGACTGGTATTTTTTTACTGATTTTTTTTATCTCTTTTAAGGTATCTATCACACTAGCTGAGTGACCATGAGCAGTATCAATAACTAAAAAATCTACCTCAGCCTTAATTAATTCCATCCCTCTCAAAATCCCCTCTTTTTCACCAACACCGATGGCTCCGCCAACAATCAATCTACCAAGGTCATCCTTACTTGCATGAGGATATTTCTCAGATTTTTCTATATCTTTGACTGTAATTAATCCAACACATTTATTCTGGGCATCAACAACTAATAACTTTTCTATTCTATGTTCATGGAGTAATCTTTTTGCCTCAATTCGTTTAATCGATTTTTTTACGGTAATCAAATTACCTTTAGTCATTAGAGAACTCACTGGTTGTTCTAAACTTTTCGCAAATCTAATATCTCTATTTGTCAAAATACCAACCAACTTTTTTGATTTTCTTTCAATAATTGGTATTCCGGAAATATTACTAAATCTTTTAAGATCATAAGCATCCTTGACAGTATTTTCCGGAAACATAGTCCGAGGGTTTATAACCATACCTGATTCAAATTTCTTAACTTTTACTATCTCAACAACTTGATTTTGAATAGAAAGGTTTTTGTGAACAACTCCAACCCCTCCTGATTGTGCAATTTTTATTGCTAGTTGAGATTCTGTAACCGTATCCATTGCTGATGATAACAATGGTATATGTAACTTTATATTTTTAGTTAAAAAAGTTGATGTATTAGCTTCAGATGGATGTAAACGAGAAAAGCCTGGTTGAATTAAAACATCGTCAAAAGTCAGGGCTTCTTGCAATTTCATCATTAGTCAAATAAATAAAATTTAAAAGTAATCTAAATAGAAAATTTTTTAAACAACAATTTATAATTATTTTTTTTTTGCTACTAAATAAGTTTCAGTTGATTCATTTCTAGAAGCTTGTGGTTTAAAATATTTTACATCATAAAAATTTTCTTTCATTTTTTTGTATAAATTCCCTTGTGCTCCACCTTGGAATATTTTGCAAACAAATACTCCGTCTTTTTTTAAGATATCTTGGCAAATCTCAAGAGCAATTTCTACTAAACTTAATATTCTGAGGTGATCAGCTTGTTTATGCCCAATAGTGTTTGGAGCCATATCGCTTAAAATAAGGTCAACACTTCCCTTAAAATGTTCCTTAATAAAATCAGTTGTTTTAATTTCCTCAAGATCACCTTCAAAAAAGTCAGCTCCTTCAATTGTTTGAACTTTTAATTTATCAACGCCCAAAATATTAATGTTCTCACTGTGTTTTGACATCAAGGCAACCTGGCACCAACTTCCTGGAGCACTTCCTAAATCTAATATTTTATTTGTATTCTTGAAAATCTTAAATTTTTTTTCTATTTCTATTAGTTTAAATGCAGATCGTGATCTAAACCCAGATCTTTTTGCTTGAATGTAGAAAATGTCAGATAACTGTCTTCTAACCCATTTTTTGCTGTTTTCTTTTAAATTTTTTTTAAATACTATTTTTTTTTTCATAATTCATCTAAAACACCTAATTTAACTTTATTTTCTAAAATGTACAAATTTTTCAACTCTAGTTTCTCTATCAACAACTCCAAAATAAATATTCCACTATCTAATAAAAAATATTTTTCATTTCCAATTAACGGATGATTCTTTTTTTCAGTTATCTGCATATGCTTTATGTCTCTTATAGCTGAAAATATTTGGTTTATATTTAGTGTTTTTCCTTCCACTTTTTTCTTATCATATTTTGAAAGCCCCAATGAAATAGCACAAATAGTAGTTACGGTTGCACAACTTCCAATAAATTCAAATTTTGATAATGGTTGTATATGTTGAGTAAAAAATTGTCGGAATTGATATCCAATTTTTTGCTTTATTTTATCTTTAGAGAATATGTGAAAATAATCTTCTATATTAACAACACCATAGGGTACAGAAATTAAATTTGTTCTCTGATCTTCTTTATTTTTTTTACTCAAGATTATTTCTGTACTTCCACCACCAATATCAAATATAACCTTAGTGGTTTTTTTATTTTTGAAACTCCTTTCACAACCTTTCAAGCATAGTTTAGCCTCTTCTTGCATGGATATTATCTCGACATTGATACCTAAAGTTTTTTTTATTTTGAGTATAACCTCATGTGAGTTGATAGACTGTCTAAATGCTTCAGTTGCCACACACCTGTAATCTGACACACCATATTGGTTTATCTTTATCGATATTTGCTTAAGAATACTTAATAGATTATTAATTTTTTCTTCATCAAATTCATTGTTGAATGCTAAATTCTGAGCTAGTGATATTTGTCTTGAGAAATTATAAATAATTTCAATTTTCTGGTTTGTCTTTTTAGCAATCTGCAATCGACAGTTGTGAGAACCAATATCTATTGCTGCAACTATTCTCTGATCAAACAAAATGAACTCTTTTTTTTTTTACCTTATTAATGTTATATTACAATCTTTTTTTATTTGGAAATACAGGAACTTTTTTATTATTTATTACATACAATGTTAGAAAATTTGCTCAAGAAAAAATTTTTATTAATTTTTATCGTCTTAATTATTATTATTGTACTATTTAACGTCTTAAAAGATTCAAACAAAGAATCTTTTGAAATTATTACTACACCAGTAAAAAAAACAGTTCAGGTAATGAAAATCAATACAGAAAATTATTCACGAAAACTTATCTTTAGAGGTTATACGGAATACTCTAGGTCAGTAACTTTAAAATCTCAGATAGACGGTAAAATAAGTAGTATTTATTTTAAAAAAGGAGTGCACGTGAAAGCTGGTAAAAAATTACTGTTAATAGATCCTGAAGATAAAGTTGCAAAAGTCAAAGAGATGGAGGCACTTTTAGATCAAAGAAAAAAAGAATACAAAATTGCTGAAAATCTGTTCAAAAAAGGCTTTAGATCAGAACTTAGTCTCTCAAAAGCGAGAGTAAATTTCGAAACTGCGCTCGCAAAATTTGAAAAAAGTCAGGTAGAATTAAATAATACCGAAATCATAATACCCTTCGACAGTTTTCTTGATGTAAGTTATGTTGAGCTTGGTGATTATTTAAAAAAAGGTGACCAAATTGTTAAAATTGTAGATTTAGATCCAATATATTTTACCGCCACCGTTTCCGAAAAAGATATAGGAAATATTTATATTGGACAAAATGGTACAGTAAAATTAACCAATGGCTCATCAAATAGCGGAGTGGTCAATTATATTTCAGCATCGTCAGACAAACAAACTAGAAAATTCAAAATTCAAATGGAAATAAAAAACAATAACTCACGTATATTATCAGGACTGACTGGAGAAGTTCAGATAAATTTAAACCCTGATATGTCATTTTTTATTCCATCATCGATTATTACACTTAATGAAACAGGTGAATTGGGAATTAAATTAGTAGAAAATAAGAAAGTAAAATTTCAAAGTATAAAGGTTTTAAGTGATACAGGATCAGGATATTGGATAGAAAATTTTAATAACCTTAATGAAATAGATGTCATAACAATGGGCCAGGAATATGTTCTGGATGGAGAAGAAGTGAATTTAGTGTACCAATAATGCATGAAAAAATTTTAAAATCAAAAAAAACACTTCTTTTAATATTTTCTTTTATTATTACTGCGGGTATTTACTCCTATTCATCTTTGCCTAGAGAGGCTGATCCTGATATTAGTTTACCGGTGATATATGTTTCCTTATTGCATACAGGTATTTCTCCTGACGATTCTGAGAGATTATTGATTAAACCAATGGAGAAAGAACTTAAAAAAATTGAAGGTATCAAACGCATGTCAAGTGTCTCATACCTTGGTGGCGGCAATTTGATTCTTGAATTTGATGCGGGGTTTAATTCTGAAAAAGCTCTCAATGACGTTAGAATAAAAATTGATAATGTTAAAAACAAATTACCTGATGAGACAAAAGAACCGAAAGTTTCAGAGGTGAATCTATCAAGATTTCCGGTACTCACTGTGGCAATTTCAGGAAAAATAGAGCCAAGGCTTTTAATAGAAATTTCGAAAAATATATCCAATAAAATTGAAGGGCTACCAGAGGTTTTGGATGTAAAAATTATTGGGGAAAGAGAAAGAGAAATTGAGGTATTGGTAAACCCAGTAACTGTTAAAGCTTATGGATTAACAACAAATAACGTAATTGAGTCACTGAGAAAAGAAAATATTCTTATTCCAGCAGGAACACTATCTAATCAAAGTGGAAGTTTTAATATTAGAATACCAAGCTTATTTAAAGAAAAAAAAGATCTACTCAATTTACCAATCCAATCTAATTCTGAATCCTCAATAAAATTGGGTAAAATCGCAACCATTGCAGATTCATTTAAAAGACCTGAGGGGTACGCTAGAAATAATGGAGAAAATGCAATAATTCTAGAGATCTCAAAAAGAACAGGTGAAAATATTATACACACTATCGATAAGATTAAAAATTTAGTGAATAAACAGATCAAACAATCAAATAAAGTTGTAAATGTAGAGTTCTTTCAAGACGAGTCGAAATCAATAAATTCAATGATTAGTGATTTAGAAAATAATGTATTATTGGCAATTATACTTGTTTTGATAATTGTCATTTTTTGGATGGGTATTCATTCTGCGATTTTAGTATGCTTATCAATTCCAGGATCATTTCTACTATCAATGATTTTCTTATCGTTATTTAATGTAACTATAAATGTAGTTGTTTTATTTTCCTTGATTTTGTCAGTGGGAATTTTAATAGATGGTGCAATAATAGTTGTCGAATATGCGAACAGGCGAGATTCTGAAAGAAACAGGGTTGAATCTATTTTCCATTTAGCTGCAAAAAAAATGGCACGACCGGTAATTGCATCAACACTGACTACTCTTGCTGCTTTTTTCCCACTAATTTTTTGGCCAGGGGTGGCTGGTGAGTTTATGTTTTATCTACCCATAACGCTTCTAACGATTTTATCATCGTCACTTTTAATGGCATTAATTTTCATTCCAATGCTTGGAAACTTATTAAAAACTAAAATTAAAGAGAGCAAAGATTATAAAACTTTAAGTCTTTTAGAGACAGGCGATCTCACTCAAATCAGAGGTATGCAGTTAACATATTTGAATTTTTTAAAGTCTTGTCTTAAAAATCCTTATAAAATCATCTCTTCAACAATTGTTTTATTAATTAGTATTCAATTTTTATACTTAAAAATTGGAAAAGGATTTGAATTTTTTCCACCAATTGAACCAGATTATGCTGAAGTTGTAATTCACGCAAGAGGAAACCTATCATTGGACGATAAAGATAAAATAGTTCGCAAAGTTGAGGGTCTTGTTTTGGAAAATAAATACATATCAAATATTTATTCAAAAGTCGGAAATGTTAGAGGTGAAAGGAGAGATGGTTCAGAAGATATAATTGGTAGTATAAAGTTAGAATTTATTAATTGGAAAGATCGTCCCAAAGCAAAAAAGCTATTACGGGACCTTGAACAAAGTTTCAAAAAAATTCCTGGAATAATTATCGAGATAGTTGAAAAGAAGGATGGGCCTCCAAAAGATAAAGATATTGAAATTGAAGTAACAAACTTTTCCAAAAATATGTTAATCAAAGACTCAAAAAAATTATTAGATTTTTTAGGTAACCAAACTTGGATAAGAAATATTGATAACGGGCTTAGCGTTCCAGGAATAGATTGGGAAATAATTGTTGATAGAAGTCAAGCTGATAAATATCAAATTGATTTAATTAAGGTTGGTAATGTAGTTCAAATGCTAACACATGGTCTAAAAATATCTGATTTTATGCCTGAGAATAATGATGAGGAGGTCGATATTGTAGTGAAGTTTGAAAAATCTTTTCAGACTCTGGATGAACTTGACAGAATTGAAATTGAGAGTCCGAATGGGCCTGTATCATTAAGCTCATTTGTAAAGAGGAAGGCAGTACAAAAAGTTGGAAAAATAAATAGAGTTGATTCTTTAAAATCCATTAATATTAAATTTGATATAAAAGATGGAATGGTTGCTAATTCTAAGGTTCAGGAAATAAAAAAATGGATGATTGATAATAAAAATATTACATCGGACATCAAGTTCAGAGGACAAGAAGAAGATCAAGAAGAAGCCAAAGAATTTTTAATTAAAGCTTTTTTTGTATCAATTTTTTTAATCTTAATAATCTTAGTAGCTACTTTTGAAAATTATTATTATTGCTTTATAATTTTAACTTCAGTTGTAATGTCAACAATTGGTGTAATGATTGGATTAATAGTTTCTCAACAACCATTTGGAGTAATAATGTCAGGAATTGGTGTGATATCACTGGCAGGAATAGTTGTTAACAACAATATAGTTTTAATTGATACATTTAAAACAATTAAAGAAAATACGTCAAATATATATGAGGCAATACTGAGAACAAGCGTTCAAAGACTGAGGCCAGTCCTTTTAACGACTCTTACAACATTTTTTGGGCTTTTACCGATGGCAGTAGGTTTAAATATAAACTTTCTAAATCAGGATATATCTTTTGGAAGTCCAAGCTCTCAATGGTGGTTACAACTGTCTAATGCGATAGTATTTGGTGTTATTTTTTCACTTGTTTTAACACTAATTGTTACACCTTGTTTAATTCTAGTTGGTGAGAAATTGTTCAATAAAAAAAAGTTTATTAAATTTTAATCTCTTTTCGGTGTTTGATAATCGCAACAGGTATTGATAAATAATAAACTGAAATTATTAAAATCATTCCAAGCCAAAAATCACTTATTAATAGCGAGATAACACCTGCGAATACGAAAAGAAAAAAAGGTATCATCTTTTTATTTATTGAAATTCCTTTTAATGAAAAGGTAGGTATATTAGTAATCATAAGCATAGAAGTGATTAAAATGATCAAAATACTTACCACTGGCTGATAAAAAAATTGTGTATCAAATCTAAAAGAAATCATCATCGGAAGTAAGACTGCTCCCGCTGCTGCGGGTGTTGAAATACCCTGAAAAAACTTTATGTTTTTGCTTTCCCCTTCAAGTGATACTAAGTTAAATTTAGCCAGGCGAGAAGATGAGCATATTGCATAAAATATTACGAACGCCCAACCATTATTAATATTTTCTGATATGTTCCAAAAATAAACAATTAAAACTGGGGCAATACCAAAACTCACAAAATCAGATAAAGAATCTAATTCAACCCCAAAATTAGAGTTGCTCTTAAACAAACGCGCTAATTTTCCATCTAGATTGTCTAAAAAAGATGCAAATACGACAAAACCAACAGAAATTTGCCACATTGATTCGAATGCAAATTTTAGTGAGGTAATACCTAAAGTAAGCGAAACAAAAGTGAAAATGTTTGGGATAAATCTTCTAAATCTTAATCTTTCCATAAAGAGTAACGTCTTAAAATCCTTAGAGTCTAATTGCTCTTGATTCGAGCAATAACACTTTCACCTCCAATAAGTGTTTGCCCTTCAATAGGAATAAATTTAATATCATTTGGCACGTAAATATCGACTCTACTTCCAAATCTTATAATTCCAAATTTCTCGCCTAAATCAACTTTCTGATTTGTCTCAAGATCACATTTAATCCTTCTTGCTACTAAACCCGCAATTTGAACTATGTAGATATACTTATTCTTTGCTATTTCTAGTTTTATACACATTCTTTCATTTTCTTTGCTAGATTTATCTAGAGAGGCATTAAAAAAAGCTCCAGGGATGTACTTAAGTTCTGACACTTTACCGGAAAAAGGAATTCTATTAACATGCACATTAAAAACATTCATAAATATACTTAATTTGTTCATCTTGGCCTTTGACTTAAATTCATCAGGTAAACTTTCAAGTGAATTTTTTAGCACTTTCCCATCTGCTGGTGATATCATCAGATTTTTGTCAGTAGGAACTACTCTAACTGGATCCCTGAAGAAAAACACGCACCACCCAGTCAAAACCAGACCTATCCATCCCAAAAAATCAGACAAAGCACCTAAAAAAAGAGAAATAACAAAAAAAATAAAAATAAATGGATAACCTGCCCTGTGTACAGGTATCAGAATTTCATTGTAAAAATCGTTGTTAAAAAACTTTTTTATGTTAATTTTTTTAATCATTCTTTAACAAATTTCTCAGATATTATTGGAATTGTTAATACTTGACCAGGATATATTAAGTCTGGATTATTTATAATCTTAATATTCCTTTTGTAAATTTCGGTATATAGCATACCTCCTCCCCATGTTTTACGAGATATTCTCCATAAACTATTACCAGGTTGAACCACTAAAGATTTTTCTCCAAGATATAATAAGTTTTCGTTAAAGATATTTGTAACAAATGATTTTTCTAAAATCTTATTTTGATTATAAATCTCTAAACGCAAATTGGCTTGTTCATATTTATATACATCGTTACTTATAAAAGTCCATATACCTTTTTCGTTGGGCTTGATATTTCCAATATATTTATCATCTAGGAACAACGAAATTTCATAGTTTAGTTTTGCTCTACCTGACAACATCAAGTTACCTTTTGGAGAATATTCCACAATGTCCAAAGACAAATCTTCAATGGTCTGATCTAGATTAAGTACCAAAGAGTTAGTGTCACCATCTTGATCTGATTTTAATATAAATGGTTCATTAACCCTATTTTTTTCAATAAATACAATAATTGATTCTTTAGAAACATATTCCTTACCTTTTTGATCTATATACTTGAGACTAAATTCCTTAGGGCCAGATTCGAGTGCTTCACCACTTGTCCAAACCCATTCACCATTAGCATCTGAAGAAATTTCTGCTAATTTTTTTTTTTTGTTATATAACCAAAGTTTTATTCCTGGGAGCGATCTGCCCGCCAAAACCGCGTCACCGTTTCTTGTTATTCTAATTATATCAAATGAAAGTACAATATCATTATTTACAGATTCTTTCTCTATTTCTTGATTATTCGTTTCAGAATTATAAATTTTTTCTACATTATCTTCTTTAATTGGAAGAAAAAGATATACTGAAATACCAAGAATAAAAACTGACATTAGTGATAAAAATTCTTTTTTCATGATAAAATTATTTTATTGTAGTCTATTATAACCTAAATTTATAATTTACTGAAGCAATTTAGAGGTAAAGTTGAAATGAAAAAAATTAATGTCTCACAAGCAATTGTTGAAATTTCTGGTGATGAAATGGCAAATGTAATTTGGGGGCAAATTAAAAATAAGCTTATTCTTCCTTTTCTGAATATCGATATTAAATATTACGATCTAAGTATACAGAATAGAGATGCTACTAATGATCAAGTCACAATAAATGCAGCTAATGAAATAAAAAAAGTTGGAGTTGGAATTAAGTGTGCAACCATTACTCCTGACGATAAGAGAGTAGAAGAGTTTTCACTTAAGAAAAAATATCCCTCTCCGAATGGAACAATAAGAAATATATTAAAGGGAACGATTTTTCGAGAACCTTTAATTTGCAAAAATATTCCTAAAATTGTACCGCATTGGAATAAACCAGTGATTATCGCAAGACACGCATTTGGAGATATCTATAAGGCAAAGGATTTAAAGGTAAAAAAAGGTTCAACCGTAAATATAGAATTAATTGACAATGATAAAAATATAGTAAAGAAAGAAGTGCATCAATTTGGTTCAGATGGTGTTACCCTTGGAATGTTAAATGAAGATGAATCCATAAGAAATTTTGCAAAGTCTTGTATGTTATATGCATCTGAAAAAGGTATTAATTTATTCTTATCAACCAAAAACACTATTTTACAAAATTATGATGAAAGATTCAAAGAAATCTTTGAAGAAGAATTTGATAAAAACTTCAAAAGAAAGTTTCAGGAAAAAAAAATCTTATTCCAACATAAACTGATAGATGACATGGTTGCGTGTCTAATGAAATGGAATGGAGGTTACATGTGGGCTTGTAAAAATTATGATGGAGATGTAATTTCAGATTTAGTGGCACAAGGATACGGTTCTTTGGGATTAATGACATCAATTTTACAAACACCTGAAGGAAATATAATTGAAACAGAAGCAGCACATGGGACTGTAACAAGCCATTTTAGACAACATCAACAGGGAAAAGAAACTTCTACGAATCCTATTGCTTCCATTTTTGCCTGGACTCAGGGATTATGGCACAGAGGAAAAATTGATAATAATGAAGGACTTATGAATTTTTGTAAAAATCTTGAAGGTGCATGTATTAATTCAGTTGAAAGTGGTTTCATGACTAAAGATCTAGCTTTGATGGTTGGTCATAATCAAAAGTGGCTAACTAGTAATCAACTTTTGGAAAAAATAAGGAACGAATTAGTGAAATTATTGAATTAATTTTTCTACAATTGCAGGTATTTCATCTATTCTCGATCTATCATTTCCACCTCCTTGTGCAAGGTTGGCTTTTCCACCACCTCCTTTTCCACCAATAACAGGTACTATTTTCTCTAATAACTTAATTGCATTGATAGTTTCTGTGAGTGTCTCCTTCACACCAACTAATAATGATAATTTTGATTCGTAATCAGATAAAATAACAAAAATATCAGGATCAATTCTAGACCTAACTTTATCTGAAAAGGCTCTAAGTTCTTTAGGAGGGAATTGGATGATTTGAAAATAAAAATTATAGTTGCCTAATTTTTCAATATTTTGAGCATCAATATTAAGTTTGGTAAAATCATTTTTATTATCTAATTTTAACGATTTGTTTTCATTTTTGAGACTTATTACTTTTTCTAATATACTCTCTTTGTTGACTTTTAATAAACTCTTAATTTCATCCAAAATTCTTAAATTTTCAGTTAAATATTCATTTAACTTTACTCCAGTAAGAGCTTCAATTCTTCTAATTCCTGAGGATACTGCAGTCTGATTAATTATTTTAAAACAACCTATTTCCCCGGTGAATTGAACATGAGTGCCTCCACATAATTCTGAAGAAATGAAATCTAGATTTTCTCTTTTTTGTTTAATTTCCATTTTGACAACTCTAACAACATCAGGATATTTTTCACCAAATAGGCCAATTGCACCAGATTTAAGTGCTTTTTTGATTGGTAACATCCTAGTACTAACTGTAAGATTTTCTGTAATAACTGTATTTACGATTTTTTCTATTTTGTCTAACTGATTTTGGGATATAGGCTTATTACAAGTAAAATCGAATCTTATTTTCTCATCAGACACCAAGGACCCTTTTTGTGAAACATACTCACCAATGACTTTTCTTAAAGATTCATGCAAAATATGCGTTACAGAATGATTTTTTGTTATTTTTTTCCTGCGAGCACTTTCGACTACAAGATTGTAAGTTTTGTTGAGAACTAGTTTTTTATTATCCAGAACTTTACCGTAGTGCAAAAATATTCCATCTTTATTTTTTTGTGTATCAGTAACTTTGAATAAGACTTCTTTACTTGAATTTTCAACATATCCAGAGTCTCCGATTTGTCCTCCTGACTCCGCATAGAATGGAGTACTTTTAAAAACTAAAATACCCTCATAATTTCCTTTTATGTTATCTAAAAACTGATTATTTTTTATAATTTTGATTAATTTTGATTTTTGAAATACTCTTTCATAGCCAACAAATTGTGTGGCTTCACAAAACTCCCCCAAATTTGACAAAAATCCAGTATCTTTAAGATCTCCGCTTCCAACCCAAGATTTTTTTGATATTTTTTTTTGGTTATCAAATAAATCCTGAAGTTCTTTACTATTAATTTTAAATTTTCTGCTTGATAGTATTTGTTCCGTCAAGTCAATTGGAAATCCAAATGTATCGTAAAGCTTAAAGATTATTTCAGACGGAAAATTATTCTGCTTACAGTCATTCATCTCTTTTTCAAGGAGCTTATTACCTTCATTTAGGGTTACAAGAAACTTTTCTTCCTCCTCATAAATTGTATTTTTAATGAATGACTCTGCGTTCTTAAGCTCAAAAAAAACTTTCTTATATTGTTCACAAATAAGTTTTACTAAATTATGCAATATTGGCTTATGAAAATTAAGACTATTCATTTGTTTTGCAGCTCTTCGAATTAACCTTCTCAAAACATATCCTCTCCCCTCATTACTCGGCATTAATCCCTCTGAAATCATAAAAACGATAGATCTTATGTGATCCGCTATAATTCTAAAGAAATGAATATTTTTTTTGGATATATCAATTTCCGTGATAGTGGAAATATCTTTAATAATTTCTTGAAAAGTATCTATTTCAAAATTGTTAGTTTTTCCATTCATGACAGCAGTTATTCGCTCTAAGCCCATCCCTGTATCGACACATTTTTTAGGTAAATTCAATATTTCATTTTTTTTCTTGTTAAATTGCATAAATACTAAATTCCAGATTTCAATAAATCGTGGACCATCTTGATTTTTTGTTCCTGGAAGTCCTCCTGGAAGTTGTGACCCTTGATCATAAAAAATTTCACTACATGGCCCGCAGGGTCCTGTCTCTGCCATTGACCAAAAATTATCTAATGATGAAATTTTTATTATCTTTGAGTCTGAAAAACCGGAAATTTTTTTCCATAACTTCATAGATTGATCGTCTTCATGATAAACTGAAATAAAAAATTTTTCTTTTTTTAATTTCATTTCCTTAATTAAAAATTCCCACGCCAAAAAAATTGCTTGTTCTTTAAAATAAGATCCAAACGAAAAGTTTCCTAACATTTCAAAAAATGTATGATGCCTCGGCGTAAAGCCAACATTATCTAAATCATTATGCTTACCACCTGCTCTCAAACATTTTTGTGCTGTAACAACATTATTATATTGAGCTAACTCTTCGCCAGTAAACCATTTTTTAAACTGGACCATACCTGCGTTCGTGAAAAGAAGAGAGGGATCATTTTCAGGTATGATGGGAGCAGAATTTATAAAAGTATGATCGTTATTCTTAAAGAAATCAATAAAAGCATTTCTTACAGTTTCAGATTTAATCATCTCGAATTTCAAGAAAAAATTATTTGTCCAGTTTATTCCTTTTTTGAACTATCTTCAACTGAATCATTTTTTGTTATATTTGATTCTTCTTTAACATCCCTTAACTGAAGTTCAATTTCTTCTGCAGTTGAAGCATTTTCTTTTAAGAAATTTTTAGCGTTTTCACGACCTTGACCAATTCTTTCACTTTTATAGGAATACCATGCTCCCGCTTTTTCTATTATATTCTTCTCTGCCGCAAGATCTAATATTTCTCCATTCTTGGATATTCCTTCACCATACATAATATCAAATTCAACCGTCTTAAAAGGAGGGGCTAATTTATTCTTAACAATTTTGACTCTTGTTTGATTACCAATTATTTTTTCTCTATCTTTAATTGCACCAATTCTTCTTATATCCATTCTCACAGAGGCATAAAATTTTAAAGCATTTCCCCCGGTAGTAGTTTCAGGGTTTCCAAACATAACTCCAATCTTCTGTCTTATTTGGTTAATAAAAATTACCATTGCATTTGTTTTTGAAATTGAGCCCGTTAGTTTTCTTAAAGCCTGACTCATTAATCTCGCATGAAGACCCATGTGCGAGTCACCCATATCTCCCTCTAATTCAGCTCTTGGAACTAGAGCTGCTACTGAATCGACAACCAATACATCAATAGCATTTGAGTTTACTAATGTGTCGGCTATTTCCAAACCTTGTTCTCCACTGTCAGGTTGAGAAATTAACATATTATCCGTATCTACTCCGAGTTTTCTGGCATAAACTGGATCAAGGGCATGTTCAGCATCTATGAAAGCACAAGTTCCACCATTTTTTTGGGCCTCAGCTAAAACGTGAAGAGCTAAAGTTGTTTTACCTGAACTTTCTGGCCCATAAATCTCTACGACTCTACCTCTAGGTAACCCTCCAATTCCTAATGCCAAATCTAAGCTAAGAGACCCTGTAGATACAGTCTCTATTTCAATATTTTCATCTTGGCCTAATCTCATGACCGAACCTTTACCGAAATTTCTCTCAATTTGACTAATTGTAGATTGAAGGTTTTTAAGTTTATCCATAATTTGTTCTATATATGTTCTTTCTACTTTATCACATTAAATCTTAAAATAAACAAGAAAATTAATATTCTTTCTCCTTGTAAATTCTCTCAGCTTTTTCATGTTTTTCTTGTGCCTCTAAAGACAATGTAGCAATTGGCCTTGCTTTCAGTCTCTCAACACTAATAGGTTCCATAGTCTCTTCACAATATCCATAAGTTCCGTCTTCAATTTTTCTGAGAGCCCTGTCAATTTTTGAGATTAATTTTCTGGCTCTATCTCGAGTCCTCAACTCAAGTGACTTTTCCGATTCGAGTGAGGCGCGATCAGCAGCATCTGGCTTGTTTAGAGATTCGTCCTGTAATTTTTCAATTGTTACAGAAGATTCTTTTAAAAGCTCGTTCTTCCACTTTTGTAATTTATTCTTGAAATATTTGACCTGCTTTGAGTTCATAAACCTCTCATTCTTGTTAGGTTGATATACTTGCTTTGCTTTTTTTGTTACCATATGTAGAATTTTAAAAAATTGTTTTTTGATAATTTATATTTGAAAAAAAATGAATCAAGCAAAAATTAAAATAAATAAAAAAAAAGCAGTGTTTCTAGATAGAGATGGTGTGATAAATAAAGATTTGGGCTTCGTGTATTCGCAAGATAATTTTCTTTGGGTTACAGGAGCCCAAGATTCAATTGAATATTTAAAAAAGCTTGGTTACATTATTATAGTTGTTTCTAACCAATCAGGAGTTTCAAGAGGCTTATATACAAATTGTGATGTACAAAAACTTCACAAGTGGCTAAATAACCAATTATTCGCAGAGAAAAAGATTATTATTGACGATTTTTTTTACTGCACAGATTTACCAGGATCATCATCAAATAGAAGAAAACCTAAACCAGGTATGATCATTGAGGCCATAGATAAACATAACATTGATAAAAAAAAAAGTTTTTTAGTTGGTGACAAGAAAACTGACGTTGAGGCTGCGAAAAATGCCAATATAAAAGGCTATTTATTTAATGGTGACAACCTATTAGACAGAATAAAGGAAATTTTAATAAATTTTTAATCAATTAATAGTAATTTACCTAATGAAACTTATATGTATAATAAATTAATTGATTTGAGAGTATGTTAGATAAAGTAAAAAAAAAATTTGTTCCTTATCCTAAGGGAAGGGAAGTAAAGGATGATTCAGTATCTGAAATCAAGAACCTAATTGCACACCTATCCTTAAAAAGAGACTTACTTATCGAATATTTACACCTTATTCAGGATAAGTACAGATGTATTTCTAAAAGTAATCTGGCAGCTTTATCAGATATTATGAAGATACCATTTTCTGAAGCTTTTGAGGTTGCAACATTTTATGCACACTTCGATGTTGTTGATGATAGTCAAGCATCACCCCCAGATATAACTATCAGAGTTTGTGATAGTCTTACTTGTGAACTAAGCGGATCTGAGCTAATTATAAATGATCTAAAAAAGAAATATGATAAGAATACTGTTAGAATTCTCCGAGCTCCTTGCATGGGCTTGTGTGATCATGCACCCGCATGTGAAGTTGGCCACAATCATTTAAAGAAATGTACCCTTGCATCCATTGATAAAGCTGTCCAAGAGAAATCAGTACATAGTTCGATTGTAGATGGAATCACTTTTAATGAGTATAAAGCCAACGGTGGTTATCAATTACTGAAGAATTGTTACGGGGGAAAGATTTCAGTTGATAAAATTATTGAAGAGCTTCAAAAGTCTGGTTTAAAAGGTATGGGTGGAGCGGGTTTCCCTGCTGGGAAAAAGTGGGAATTTGTAAGGATGGAAAAATCTCCGAGATTAATGACTATCAATGGTGATGAAGGTGAACCAGGCACATTCAAAGACAAGTATTATTTAGAAAAAGATATTCATAGATTTTTCGAAGGTATGTTAATTGCCGCCTGGGCAGTTGACTCAAGAGATGTTTACATTTACATGAGAGATGAATATCCGGGAATTTTAAAAAAAATATTCAGAGAAATAGATGTTTTAGAAAAAGAAATTATCAAAGACAGAGTAAAGATTCATGTAAGAAGAGGAGCTGGGGCATACATTTGTGGAGAAGAATCGGCTATGATCGAATCTATCGAAGGTAAAAGAGGTTTACCACGACATAAGCCCCCATTTGTTTCAAAAGTTGGCTTATTTGGGAAGCCAACTCTCAATCATAATGTGGAAACTGTTTTTTGGGTAAGAGATATTATTGAAAAAGGATATGAATGGTTTTCAAACCAGGGAAAACCTGGTCACAAAGGTCCTCACAGTTACTCAGTATCCGGACGTGTGAAAAACCCAGGTGTAAAGTTTGCTCCTGCAGGTACTACTGTAAATGAACTCATCAATAATTATTGTGGTGGAATGTTAGATGGACATAAGTTTTACGGCTACCTACCTGGCGGCGCATCAGGAGGAATATTACCAAGCACTATGGGTGATATTCCCCTCGACTTTGGGACATTGGAAGAGTATGGATGTTTTATAGGATCAGGTGCAATAGTTGTTTTTTCGGATAAAGATGATATAACTAAGGTAGTACTTAATTTATTAAAATTTTTTGAGGATGAGAGTTGTGGACAATGTACACCTTGTAGAGTTGGCACTGAAAAAGCTGTGAAATTACTAGAAAAAAAGAATTGGGATAAAAATCTCCTTGATGAGCTAGTTACTATGATGGGTGATGCTTCAATATGCGGACTTGGTCAAGCTGCAGGCAACCCAATTAAATGCGCAATTAAATATTTTGGATCTGATCTAAAATGAAGAAGGAAATTAAGTTTTTTATTGACGATAAACCAGTAATTGGTGAAACTGGCCAGTCAATTTGGCAAATTGCAAAAAAATATGGAAAAGTCTTACCTCACCTTTGCTATGCAGATAAACCAGGTTACAGAGCAGACGGTAATTGTAGAGCATGTATGGTATCTATTGAAGGTGAAAGAGTCTTAGCCGCATCATGTCTAAGACAACCTTCTGAGGGCATGAAAGTATTAACGGAAGACTCAAGGTCTAAAAAATCAAGAGAAATGGTTGTTGAGTTACTTCTTACCGACCAACCAGATCAAAAACAATCACATGACCCAAATTCTCATTTTTGGAATATGGCAAAAGAGCTTGAAGTTAAAGAAAGTCGTTTCGATAAAAAAGAAAAACAACATGTACCCTCATCTGATGTTTCTCATAAAGCAATGTCTGTAAATTTAGATGCATGCATTCACTGTAATTTATGCGTCAGGGCATGCAGAGAAGTTCAAGTTAATGATGTCATTGGTATGGGAATGAGAGGAAATACATCTAAAGTAATTTTTGATTTTGACGATCCAATGGGTGATTCAACTTGTGTTAGTTGCGGTGAATGTGTGCAAGCGTGTCCAACTGGCGCATTGATGGAGTCAAACTTGTTGGATGATAAGGGAGTTTATAAAGGTATACATGACAAGGAAGTCGATTCATTGTGTCCATACTGTGGTGTTGGATGTCAACTAACATTTAAAATTAAAGACGAAAAAATTGTTGCAGCAACCGGACGAGACGGTCCTGCAAATAAAAATAGACTTTGTGTAAAAGGAAGATTTGGTTTTGACTACATACACGACCAAGGTCGACTCACTAAACCTTTGATTAGAAAAGATGGGGTTAAGAAAGATCCTTTAGAAAAATTAGATCCCCTAAACCCTCTAACACATTTTAGAGAGGCATCATGGGAAGAAGCCCTTAATAAGGCAGCAGATGGACTTAACAAAATAAAACATGCAAAGCCTAATAACAGTGCTCTTGCAGGATTCGGATGCGCGAAAGGATCGAATGAAGAAGCCTATTTATTCCAAAAGCTTGTTAGAACAGGTTTTAAAAATAATAATGTTGATCACTGCACTAGAATGTGTCATGCATCCTCAGTAGCTGCATTGATGGAGGCTATTGGTACTGGAGCGGTAACTGCAACAGTTTCTGAAATCAAGAATGCAGATGTTGCTATTGTTATTGGTGCTAGACCAACCCAGAATCATCCAGTAGCTGCAACTTTTTTGAAAAACGAAATAAAAAAAAGAGGTCTTAAATTAATTCTCATGGATCCAAGGGAACAAGATTTATCTAGGATAGCTGAAAAACATTTAAAATTTAATCCTGGTACAGATGTCGCACTCCTCAATGGGATTTTGAATGTTATAATCGAGGAGGGCTTAGTTGACAGACAGTACATTGAAAAACATACTGAGGGTTACTTAGAACTAAAAAAGCATATTAAAGATTTTACACCCGAGGAAATGTCTCATGTTTGCGGCATTTCTCCGAGCGATATAAGAGAAACAGCCAGAATTTTTGCTAATGCTAAAGCTGCCATGATTTTTTGGGGAATGGGTATATCTCAACACATACATGGGACTGATAACTCAAGATGTTTAATTTCCTTGGCTCTTACAACAGGAAATTGTGGAAGGCCAGGCACAGGTCTTCATCCATTAAGAGGACAAAATAATGTACAGGGAGCATCTGATGTTGGTTTAATACCGATGGTATTTCCTGATTATCAACCAATATCTAACCCAGATAATGTCAAGTTCTTTGAGAACTATTGGAATTCTGATCTTGACCCAAAGCCTGGCCTGACAGTCGTTGAAATAATGGAAGAAATTCACCGCAAAAATATTAACGGTTTATATATTATGGGAGAAAACCCGGCAATGTCTGATCCAAATGCAAATCATGCAAGGGAGGCATTGTCAAAATTAGATATGCTTATAGTTCAGGACATATTTTTAACTGAGACAGCTTATCTTGCAGATGTTATATTGCCTGCTAGCGCTTTTCCTGAAAAAACTGGATCTTTTACTAATACCGATAGGAGAGTTCAGCTTGCAAGAAAAGCAGTTAATGCGCCCGGCCAAGCCAAACAGGATTGGTGGATAATTCAAGAACTTGCTAAAAGAATGGGACTTGATTGGAATTATTCTGGACCTGACCAAATCTATGATGAATTAAGGAATTGTATGGATTCAATAAAAAATATTAGCTGGGAAAGATTAGTTAACGAGGGAGCAGTAACATATCCTTGTGATACTGAAAATACCCCAGGTAATGAAGTTTTATACGGAGAGGGCTTTCCGACCAGTAACAAAAAAGCACGACTTGTTCCAGCAAAAATAACGCCTCCCGATGAGACACCAGACAAAAACTACCCTTTAGTATTAACTACAGGAAGACTTCTAGAACACTGGCACACTGGGTCAATGACAATGAGATCAAAAGTTTTACAACATATTGAACCGGAACCTTACGTTCATGTTTCAAAAAACGATATGAAAAAAAATAACTTTAGTCAAAATGAGCTAGTTAAACTATCAACCCGACGTGGCAATGTAAGAGTTAAAGTAAGGTTTGATAAGATGATACCTGATGGAATGGTTTTTCTACCGTTTTGTTTTGAAAATGCACCTGCTAACTTTTTAACAAATCAAGCTCTTGATCCAGATGGAAAAATTCCAGAACTAAAATACTGCGCAGCAAAAATTGATAAAGTTCATATTTAGTAAAATTCAGGTGAATTTTAAATAAATTATTTATTATTTTCTAACTGTTCTTTTGTCATATGGTGCTTACTCGCAACTGGACCAATCAAAAAGTTTGAAATGAATGCTATTGCAAGTAACCCGGCCATTGCATACATTGTAGAGTTGTACAAAGTTGCAGAAGGGTCAGCAGTTCCAACTGGAACGATTTCCATTAACTTTGATATTGTAACTGTTTTTTGTTCGACTAACACAGATAGTTTTTCAATGGATTCTCCAAAAAATTCTTCAAACTTCTCAGGGCTGACTTTTTGTGCTAATTCATTAATAGATATTTCAACTGATTTTTGCCTTAACTGAGTTATTGCCAGAGGTCCAAGAACACCGGCTGTTGACCAAGCCGTCAATAACCTTCCATGTATGCCACCTACATACTTGGTTCCAAAAATATCGGCTAGGTAAGCGGGTATTGTTGCGAATCCCCCGCCATACATTGTAAAAATTATCATTGATGCAGCATAAAATAAAATTAAGTAGGTAATAGCTGGGTTGATCATCATTGCCTCTGCCGTAAAAGGAATTGACAGGTAAAGCAATATTCCAAGAGAAAAGAAAATAAAATAAGTAGTTTTTCTTCCAATAAAATCTGACATTGATGCCCAAAAGATTCTTCCAAGCATATTGAATACAGAAATCATCAAAACATATGTACCTGCAAAACCTGCAGTTACAATTGCAGGCAATGTAGATCCAAATATTTCAATCATCATGGTTTTAGCAACACCAATCACACCTATTCCTGCGGTAACATTGAAACAAAGTACAATCCATAAAAAATAAAATTGAGGGGTCTTAAGTGCTTGATCAATATGCACATGATTTTTGGTAATTAATTTGGTCTTAGCGGAATCTTTAGGTGGTGTCCAACCTTCCGGTTGCCATTTATCAGACGGAATCCTGTAGGAGAAAGCTGCTATAGTCATGATTATAAAATAAATTATACCAAGAAATAAAAAAGTTTGAGCAGCTCCACTGGACCCAGTTCCAACTATGTAAACTCCGGGATCACTAGGTACAATCATTTTTGCCACATCATTAATTCCAACAATCACGACCTCAACTTTAGTACCAGCAACTTCAGCAAATCTTCTACCAGATTCTGTAATTAATTTAACGTTATCTATTGAGCCAAGATATTCAGGTATTTTGTAAAATTTTTCTAATAATTTATCAATGGTAAATTTAGCAATCATTGCTCCACCCCCAAACCCCATTATGGCCATACCAGTTGCCATGCCTCTTCGGTCAGGAAACCATCTAATTAATGTTGAAACAGGGGAAACATAACCCAGACCCAAGCCAATACCGCCAATAATCCCGTAACCAAGATAAAGTAAGTATAGTCCAGGCTGTATAATTATACCTCCTCCTGAGGCAGAGGGTAACGATAATGCTATTTCAAATCCGATTTCTTGCAAAAAAATTCCTGCTGAACCAATAAGGAAACCACCTCCCCAACAACATGCTGCTACAAAACCAACCATTCTAGGTCCGACTTCCTCCAACCATTTTCCTGCATATGCGGCAGCTAAACCCAAAGAAACAATGGCAACAGAAAAAATCCAAACGACCTGGCTTAGTGACCAATCGTCACCCGATGAAGTAACAACGCCGATTGTTTTAACTAAAGCGGGATTAAACATACTCCATGCATAAACTGACCCAATACACAAATGTATGGCTATGGATGCAGGCGGAACTAACCATCTATTAAATCCAGGTTTTGCAATAATATGCTTTTTCTTAAGCCTATCAGTAAAATTCATTTATCAGTATCATTCCTACTTCTGAAAAGATTATAGATAGATTTTGCTTTAATCAAATCTTTTTCATAGTTAATATTATAGAATGGATCATAATCATTTATTGGAAAGTTTACTACCTTTGTTTTAAAGTTTTTTGTAAAATTTTCTATCTTTAGATTCTTGTCATTAAGAGATTGATTCAATTTTTCTAAAATTTTTATATTCCACAATGAAAATACTGGGTGTTTTCTATGATTACTACTAGCAGTAACAATCATTACTCCTTCGGTATTGTTTATAAGTGTTTTTACAAGATTTTTTGGAAAAAATGGAGAATCAACAGGAAATGTCATTAGCCATTCTACATTTTCATGTTTTTCCTGCAACCATTTGAGGCCTGTATATACTCCAGACAATGGACCTAAAAATCCTTCAAAAATATCATTTAAGATTTCTTCATTAGTTGTTTTGTGTAGTTCATTATTATTGCTGTTAATTACCACATTTTGAATCTGCTCAGAAGCTCTTGAAAAAACGAAGTTAAGTAAACTAGTACCAAAAAAATTAATTTTGGATTTATCTTTGTTATTCATTCTCCTTGACAAACCTCCTGCCAATATGATTCCTGCAACTTTTTCTTCCTTCTTACATTTCAATTCTGTGTGCTCCTGATAAAATTGTAAATCTTTTGCCTTTTGCCCGACCAATCAATGTTAGGTTGGCTTTTCTAGCTAGTTCAACTCCCCAAGCTGTAAAACCGGATCTAGAGATCACAATGGGTATTTGCATTTCTACTGATTTTATTATCATTTCGCTAGTTAATCTTCCAGTTGTGTAAAAAATCTTGTCATCTGGTTTAATTCTTTTCAAAAACATGTAACCAGCAATCTTATCAATTGCATTATGTCTACCAACATCTTCCATATATATCAGAGGTTTTTCTTTTTTACAGAGAACACATCCATGAATTGCACCGGCTTTTAAATATAAGCTTGGTGTAAGATTTATTGATTTTGACAATTTATATATCCACTTTAATTTTATTTTTTTTTTATCTTTAAATTTTTTTTCTTCAAAGTTTTCCATTATATCCCCAAATAATGTTCCTTGAGCGCAACCAGATGTAATTATTTTTTTTTTTAATTTTTTTTCAAAATTTGTTTTTTTATTTGTTCTTACTATTACAACGCTTAAATCTGAATCATAATCAATTGATTCTACTTTTTCATTACTAGAAATCATGTGCTGATTGAGTAAATACCCAACTGCCAAAAACTCTGGATAATCACAAATGGTCATCATTGTTACAATTTCTTGATTATTTAAATACAAGGTAAGCGGTTTTTCTTCGATAACGTCTAGATTGACATTTTCAAGATTTTCGTTATATCCCTCAATTTTCCTTGTAAGTTTCGAATTTTCTATATCTGGCTTAATAATCATTTTAAAAATGTTTTTTAATTTTTAAATAATCATCATATATAATTTTTTTATAATATATTATAGTAAATATTACATATGTACGATTCTTTTAATAGAAAAATTGATTATTTAAGATTCTCTGTAACAGACAGATGTGACCTGAGGTGTAAATATTGTATGCCACTTAATATGAAATTTACAGAAAAAAAGGACATGCTCTCTCTTTCTGATATGAGAAAAATAGTTTCAATTTTTATAAAAATTGGATTTAAAAAAATTAAGATTACAGGTGGTGAACCATTGGTAAGAAAGGATATTACAAAATTTCTAGAATTCCTAAGTTATCAAAAAGAAAAAGGTGTTTTGGACGAAATTAGTCTATCAACAAATGGTAATTTATTAAAAAAGTTTCATTCAAGCATAATTAAAAATAATGTGAAAAGAATAAACATATCGTTAGACTCACTTATTTCCGAAAAATATCAGTTTATTACTAATGGAGGTAACCTTGTCAATGTTATTGAAGGAATCAATCTACTGAAGAATCATCCTATTAAAATAAAGATTAACACTGTTCTTATTAAAAAATTCAACGATGATGAATTAATTAATCTAGTAATGTGGTGCTCTAAAAATAACTTTGATATTTCTTTTATTGAGACAATGCCACTTGGAGAAATTGGTTCATCAAGAAATCTTAAATATTATTCAACCCAAGATGCAAAAAAAATTATTGATAAAGTATTTCCACTTAAAGCTTCCAAATACAAAACACCAGGACCATCAAGATATTTCTGTTCTGACAAACTTAATTGTAATATAGGCTTTATTAGTCCTATAAGCGAAAATTTTTGTAAATTTTGTAATAGAGTTAGAGTTACCAGTAATGGAATTTTATTTAGTTGTCTGGGACAAAACACCTCGTTCGATATGAAACAATACTTGTGCCCCTCAAAATTTAATTTACTTGAATCAAAAGTAAGAGAAATGATTTTCAATAAACCTGAGAAACATTTTTTCAATATCGAAGATAATAAAATTTCTATCAAAAGATTTATGAATTTGACCGGGGGTTAAAATTGAGAGATACATTTCAAAAAAAAATTGGTTTTGTCTCTTCAAAGGACAGGATTGCAAAATCGTCACTAAAAATTCTTAAAAAAAAATATACTCATGTAACTCCTGGCAATGCCGACATTGTTGTAGCTTTAGGTGGAGATGGAACAGTTTTAAATACGCTGCACGAATATATGCAAAAATCAATACCGATTTATGGTATGAACAGAGGCCATATAGGTTTTTTAATGAATAAATATTCAGAAAATCGTCTTATACAGAGACTAAAAAATGCAATACCTATAAAACTACATCCTCTTAAAATAAAATGTTATAATGATAATAAATTAGTAAAAGAAAGTCTTGCTTTCAACGATGTTTCTCTTATAAGAGACTCAAGGCAAATTGCCAAGATTTCAATAAAAATAAATAGTAATACAAGAATGAAAGAACTTTTATGTGATGGATGTCTGATAAGCACACCTGCAGGTAGTTCTGCATATAATTTGTCATTAAGAGGGCCAGTTATTCCAGTAGATGCCCAATTATTAGCCATTACACCTATAAGCCCCTATAGACCAAGAAGGTGGCGTGGGGCTTTAGTACCTAATAGTGTAAAGATAACTTTTACTGCTCACGACATAAAAAACAGGCCGGTGAGAGCTGAAGCAGATTTTTTTGATATAAAAACAATTTCACGATTAGAGGTTGAATTAGATAAAACAAAATATATGAATTTAATGTTCGATCCAGGGCACGATTTAGAAGATAGAATTCTTAATGAACAATTTGTATTTTAATCAAATGAAAGCAGAAGAAATACTCAGAGATCTTGTGTCTTTTGAAACAATTAGTCAAAAAAATAATTTATCAATGATAAATTATATACTGAAACACTATAAAAAATTTTTTGTACAATCAGATTTAATAATGGGCAACAAAAATCAAGCTAATTTTTATGCAAGAATTGGCCCGGAAGCTAGTGATGGAATAATGTTTTCTGGACATACAGATGTTGTTCCAGTTGAAGGTCAAATTTGGAAAACCCACCCGTTCAGGGCAGAGTTAATCAAAAATAAAATTTATGGTAGAGGGACATGCGATATGAAAGGCTTTATAGCAGTTGTTTTATCATTATTACCAAGAGTAAAAGTAAAACAATTAAAAAAACCTTTGCACCTTATGTTTTCTTATGATGAAGAAATTGGTTGTGTAGGTATACAGAAAGCTGTACCTTTTTTAAAAAAAATGAAGTACAAACCAAGATTTTGCGTAGTTGGTGAACCAACAGAAATGCAGTTAGTATCGAAGCATAAAGGTAAAAGAAATTTTAAGGTATCTTTTTTGGGCATTGAATCCCATTCTTCCCTTAAAGATGAGGGAGTAAATGCAATTGACTTTGCAGCTGAATTTATTGTTTATTTGTCAAAAGTACAAAATGAATTAATGACAGATAAATATGTTAATAAGTGTTTTGACCCCCCATACACAACAATAAATGTTGGGAAGATTAACGGTGGAATTGCACTAAATATAATACCTAATAAATGTATTGTTGATTTTGAAATAAGAGACCTTCCAAATGTTAACGTAAATCCATTCTTAAAAAGAATTGAAGTTTTTTTAAAAAAGATAAAATTAAAAATGAAAAAATTAAATGCGAAAGCCTCCATCAGATTTGAGAAACACAATAGTTTTTTGGGTCTTGATACTAATGATGATAGTGAAATTATTATAAAATCTCTTAATGCTTTAGGTTCAAATAAACTTGGAACAGTAAGTTTTGGTACTGAGGCTGGCATTTTTAACAACTTGGGCATTCAGACAATTGTTTGTGGACCTGGAAGTATAAAACAAGCTCACAAACCAGATGAATTCGTTACAATTGAGCAATTAAAAAAATGTGAAAGATTTTTAATCAAAATGATAAATAATCTTTACTGATATGAAACTTAGTAATCTTGAATTTTATTTACCAAAGAATCGTATTGCTTTAAAACCATTAAATCCCAGAGATACTTCAAGTTTAGTAGAGGTTAAGGATAATTTTAAAGTTTTGCGGTTTAAAGAGTTATCAAATATACTTAATCCAGGCGATTGTTTAGTCTTCAACAATACTAAAGTCATTCCAAGTCATCTGATAGGAGTTATTTCAGGTAAAAAAATTGAAATTACTTTGAACAAACAAATTTTATGTAAATCCGTAATTACTTGGACAGCTTTATGTAAGCCTTTAAAAAAAGTAAAACAAAATGATAAAATTTTTTTTTCAGAAAGTTTTTATTGTATAGTTAAAAATATAATTAAAGAAAAAAATCCATTCTTAATCTTGGAATTTAATTATTCAATTAATGAGTTTAAAAGGCAAATTAAAAAGCTAGGCTCGCTCGCAATACCTCCATATATAACAAAAAGTAGGCAGATTAAAAAAAAAGATGAGGAGAATTATCAAACTATTTTTTCAAAACGTGAAGGTGCTATCGCAGCACCAACTGCTAGTCTTCACTTTTCAGAAAATTTAATACAAAAATTACAGAAAAAAGGAATTATTATTGTTTATGTGACATTACATATAAATGGATCAACTTTTTTACCTATCCGAGATAAAGATATTTATAAGCATAAGATGTATTTTGAACATGGAGAAATATCAAGTCTGGCAGCTAATAGAATAAATAAAGTTAAAAAAAGCGGCAAAAAGATAATAGCAGTGGGTACAACTGTGGTTAGGTTACTGGAAAGTTCCAAAACGAAAAGTGGACAGATTAAACCTTTTAAAGGTGAGACAAATATATATATCAAACCTGGATGGTTAGTTAACACAGTTGATGCATTAATCACCAATTTTCATACCCCTCATTCAACTCTACTGCTACTTATCTATAGCTTGATTGGTGAAGATAAGACTAAAAAATTATATGACTTCGCAATAAAAAATAAACTTAGATTTTATTCATTCGGAGATGCATGTCTTATATGGTTGAAGAATGAAGAAAAAAAAATTTAGAATTATTTCAGTTCATAATAAATCTCGCACAGGGGAACTAGATACTGCCCACGGCAAAATAAAAACCCCAGTTTTTATGCCAGTAGGTACTCTTGCTAATGTAAAGTCAGTTTTTCCTAGGGACCTTCAAGAATTAGGAATTCAGATAATTTTAGGTAATACCTACCATTTAATGTTAAGGCCTGGGGAAAAAATTATTAATGAAATTGGAGGTATTCAAAAATTTATGAATTGGAACAAACCAGTTCTCACTGACTCTGGTGGTTTTCAAGCATGGTCACTCACCAAGCTTAGGGCTATTGATAATGATGGAATTACATTTAATTCACATTTGGATGGGAAAAAATTTAGGCTTACACCAGAAAAATCTATCAAAATACAAAGATTACTTAATTCAAATATTTCAATGGTATTGGACGAATGTACAGAATTTCCTTCAACATATCAAAGAACATTGGATTCTCTAAATCTTACGAAAAAATGGGCAGAAAAAAGTTTATTATCTTATAAAAAAAGAGAAGGATATTTTATATTTTCAATAATTCAAGGTGGTATGTTTAAATCACTAAGGAAAAAAAGTGCTGAGCAACTAACAAAAATGGATTTCGATGGATATGCATTAGGAGGCTTATCAGTAGGGGAATCACACCAGAGAATGATAGAAATTGTTAAACACACAGAACGATATATGCCCGAAGATAAACCAAGATACTTGATGGGAGTGGGAAGACCTGTTGATATTTTTAAAGCAGTAGAAAACGGAATTGATATGTTTGACTGTGTTCTTCCAACAAGATTTGGGAGAAATGGAAGAGCTTTCACCTCTGATCTGGGAGAAATAAATTTACGAAATAATTGTTTTAGCAATGATTTTTCTGTTTTAGATAAAAATATTGATTGTTATGCTTCAAAAAACTTCTCAAAAAGTTATATTAATCATTTAACAAAATCTAACGAAATTTTATCTTCTATGATTTTAAGTTTACATAATATAGCATTTTACGAAAAAATGATGTTAGATATAAGGGAATCGATAGAACATAGAAAATTTGAAGAAGTCATGAAGAAATATTTAGAAGTTCATAAATGTTATGAAAGAACTTAAAAATTTAGGAAAGAAAAGTGAATTTACTTATGATCCTCATAAGGTAAATTTAGATTCTGTTAAAAATCCACATCAAAACCTAGATTACATAATTAGGCTTTCATCACCGGAGTTCACAAGTATATGTCCTATAACTAAACAACCTGATTTTGGAATTATTATAGTTGATTACATTCCCAAAAATTTAATAGTTGAAAGTAAATCATTCAAACTTTTTTTACATTCTTTTCGCAACTATGGTGCATTTCATGAAGATTGTACTATTTTTATTGCAAAAAAAATAATAAAATCAATTAAGCCTAAGTGGCTAAGAATTGGTGGCTACTGGAATCCTAGAGGTGGAATCCCAATTGATGTTTTCTTTCAAACAGGGAAACTTCCAAATGATTTATGGGTTCAAGAGCATAATATACAGACCTATAGAGGGCGATTGTAAACTTAATCAGAATAAGAACAACCACCCACTCTAGGTCTATTTATTTCTATTTTTTTTAAGTTTGGAATTTTTTTTTTTATTTTTTTCCAAAACCAAATGGCGATATTCTCACTAGTCGGATTCTCAAGACCTGTTATCTCATTCAATAATTTATGGTCAATTTTTTTGATTAGTGGTTCTACAATTTTGTCTATTTCTTTAAAATCCATTACCCACCCTGCGGAGGGAATTTTTTTACCCTTAATATAAATCGTTATTTCAAAACTATGTCCGTGTACATTGCCATAGGAATGTTTTTTACTAAATGCGGGCATATAATGTGCGCTTTCGAAGAAATATTTTTTAAAAAGTATCAATTTTAGTATATGTTTAGTGTTTTATGTATTTGAAAGCTGGGAAACCAGGGTTTATGAGACTTACAGTAATTTATCGTGTTCCATATGTTGACTTGTCTCTTTTCGCCGTCCATAGGTTGCAAAAAGAAAAAATCAAATTCCATTTTTTTTATTTCATTTAAATCCAGACTGTTTTGAGGAAAAATTACTTTTACTTCGTCACCTTTTTTTAATATCCAATTTTTCATTGACTTTGGACTTACGCATACCCAGTCATATTTAATTTTTTTATCAATAGTTCCGTTAGTCTCCAATGCAACGAAAAAACCCTGTTTTCTAAGAGAACTCACCAAGTTATGAGTTAGTTGTAAAGTAGGTTCCCCTCCAGTAAAAACTAAAAATCTTTTATCTAAATCCTGACTACCCCAAATAAGTTTAATTTTCTTTATCAAATTATCCTGTGTATAAATACCCCCTTGTTGTCCATCTGTACCAACAAAATCTGTATCACAGAAACTGCAAATAGATTTTGATTTCTCGGTTGTCTTGCCATTCCAAAGATTGCATCCGGTAAACCTGACGAAAACAGCTTTTCTCCCAGAATGGTAACCTTCACCTTGCAAAGACTTAAAAATTTCTTTCACATAAAACATAAACAACTATAAATATTTAATGGGATCTACAATATTAGCCTCATCAAATCCTTTTAATCTTAATAAACATGCGTCACATTCACCACATGCTAATTTGTTTTTTGGACTATAACAACTTAATGTATTTTTAAAATTTATTTTATTCTTATTTCCTAATTTTATTATTTCTTTTTTCGTTTTCTTGATAAGAGGTGTGTGGATAATCACTTTATTCCCTTGAATACCTTTTTTTGTTGAAAGATGTGAAACTTTTTCAAATGCATTTATAAACTCAGGGCGACAATCTGGATAACCCGAATAATCAATAGAATTCACGCCGATGAAAATACTATTACAACCAAGATATTCTGCATAACCTAATGCATAGGATAAAAATATAAGATTTCTTCCAGGTACATATGTATTTGGAATTGAGTTTGGAATGAGTTCAACATTTTTATGTTTAGGAACATCTAAATTATCGGTGAGAGAAGAACCACCATAAAAATCTAAATTTACAATTTTATGAGATTTTGGTTTTTGCTCTAACACTTGTTTTTTTGCAAAGAATATTTCTTTTTGATGTCTTTGCTGGTATCTAAAAGATAAACAATGAGTTTCAAATTTTTCTTTAATTGCTATTGAAAGTACCACCGACGAATCGAGTCCTCCGCTAAGTAATACAATTGTTTTTTTATTCATGTTTATATATATTTTTTTTTATTGTAATATTGAATATATTAATTTTTCTTATGAAAACAAAGAAATATAGTATTACAGAAAAAGCTCATGAAGTTGGCTTCGATCTAGTTGGTTTCACAAGACCAAAAGTAAATAAGAAAGTAATTGCTAATTACAAAAAATTCCTAGATAAAAACTATAATGGACAAATGAATTGGCTAGAAAGACATTTCGAAAAAAAAATAAATCCAAAAAAGCTTTGGCGAAAAACTAAGACTATACTCGTGCTTGGACTAAATTATAGCCCAAAAACCAACCCATTATATAATAACCACAACAAAAATATTGCCAACATAAGCGTTTATGCAAGAAATAAGGACTATCATGATGTAATAAAAAAAAAATTAGCAATATTGCAGGAATTTTTATTCCGTTCCTTCTCGATAGAATCAAAAATATTTGTGGATAGTGCCCCAGTTTTTGAAAAACCACTAGCTCAACAATCTGGTCTTGGATGGATAGGCAAACACACTAACTTAGTTTCAAAAAAAATTGGTTCATGGTTTTTTTTGGCTGAAATCTATTTATCTGAGTTAATCCCGTTTGACAAAGGTGAATCAGATCATTGTGGATCTTGCGATCTCTGTTTAAAGTCATGTCCCACAAATGCAATCATTGATGAATATAAAATTGATGCTAGAAAATGTATTTCATATTTAACTATTGAACATAAAGGACCAATACCTAGAAGTTTAAGAAATAAAATAGGAAATAAAATATTTGGATGTGATGATTGTCTTTCCGTGTGTCCTTGGAATAAATTTTCGAAAGTTACAAATGAAGGTGATCTTGAAGATAATAATTTTTTTCAGACTAAAGATCTTGAATACCTTCTAAAAATTAAAAAATATCAATTCAATGAAATCTTTAAAAGCTCCCCTATCCTCAGAATAGGATGGGTTAGCTTTATAAGAAACTTACTTATAGTAGCAGGAAATAGTCAAAAGAAAAATTTGATAAAATACATAAAAATTTTTTTATCTAACCACGAAGCTATTATTAGAGGAACGGCGATCTGGTCACTTAGTCAATTATTAAAGACTAATGAGATGAATAATTTAAAGAAAAAATACCTTGGCAGTGAAAATAATAGATATGTCATTTATGAATGGAACAACTATTAGTCAATCATTAAGCTATCAATACAGTCTACTAAGTTTTCAGTTATTCCCAAGTCTGATGATGAATGACCTGCAGTATTAATAAATTTAATTGAGGATTTTGGCCATACTTGATTAAGTTTATAGGCGTTAACTGGTGGGCAAATTAAGTCATATCTACCTTGTATAATTAATCCTGGAATATGTTGAATCTTACTAATATTTTTCAGTATCTGATTATCCTCTAAAAAAAACCTATTTTTAATGTAATGTGTTTCCATAAATGGCGAATTTGGTTTACCTGATCTATTAAGAATTTCTTTATTATTTTCAAATTTATGTGCTCTCGGGTTTAACTGTGACAATATTCTTTCATAGTCATGCCAAATCCAGGAATGGAGTACAGACTGTTCCTCATGTATCTTTTTTGTATAAGATTCAACTGGATTTCTCCTTTCTTCTTTAGTTAGATAACTTAAAAAAAGTTTGTTAAGTTCTGGTGCAAAAATTTTTGGACCGTCGAGAAAAGCCCAATCTATTTCATCCATTGTTCCTAAAAATACTGAGCGCAAAACAATATTTGAAACATTTTGTGGATAAGTTTGAGCATAGATTAATGCGAGTGTAGCCCCCCATGAACCACCAACAATCATAATTTTCTTTAAATTTAAAAATTTTCTGATGATTTCAATATCTTCAACTAAAGTTTGGGTGTTGTTGCCTAGCAAACTTTGAAATGGAGTGCTTTTTCCGCACCCTCTTTGATCAAAAATAATTGATCTAAATTTTTCTGGATTAAAAAGTCTGTGATGATCCCCTCTACACTGTCCACCGGGACCCCCATGAAAAAATAAAATTGGTATCCCATTTTTATTACCACTTACTTCAACATAGATCTTATTATTTTCTGACACATCTATATTGTACATTTCAGGAAGGTTTTTATGAACATATAGTTTTTTATTCATTAACTTATTGTTTTGTAAAAAAAATATACTTATAACTTAATTTATGAAATTTGAAAATATAAATGAATTATTGGTTACTTTATTATTGTGGATAACTACAAATACAGAGTTTAAAGATTTGAATTTTAAACCAAACATAGAATTTATATCACAACAAGAATTATCTGATCTTGTTTGTGAAAAACCCTGTGAAATTTTGGCCTACACCCCAAATGAACCAAAAAATAAAATTTTTCTAGTAAATACACTAGAGCCTTTAAGTAATGTTTGTGATAGAGGAATCTTACTTCATGAATTAATTCATGTTTTTCAAAATTATGCAGGTAAATTTGAAAACTATGAAGAAAGAACTCGAAAACATATGAGAGAAATGCAGGCACTAGTCAACCATAATAGATTTTTGAGTGAATATGGAAAAAAAATTCTCTATAGCAATGGTTTTGCTGGAAAATTCAAAAGTAATACCAACAATAACCTTTATTGTTAATCTTTTAAAGCTGCTTTCAATGTATCGCTTCCAACCCAACCAGTATATATTTCCTCATTTATAACGAATGCTGGGGTTCCGCCTATTCTTAAGGTTTCAGCAAGAACGAAATCTTTATCTAGTAAACTTTCAACTTCCTTACCCTGACTAAGTTTAAAAATTTTATCAGCATCCAACCCTAATCTGCTTAGGTATTTTTTTATTTTTTCATTATTTAAAGATTTGGCATTATTAAAAACATAAGTATGAAATTGATCAAATTTGCTTATATCCTCTATAGCTACTGAAAGTGAAATTTTTGCTAATTTATATGATTCCTGAGTCAATATAGGTAAGTTCTTCAAAACGATTTTTAAATTCTTATTAGTTTGAGTAAGTTTTTTTAATTCACCATGAGCTTTTACACAATACCCACATCTATAATCAAAAAATTCAGTTATGATATATTTTGCATTCGGATTACCAAAATATTGGATAGAGCGACTGATTTCTTGTCTATTTTTTTTTAATAAAATTTGTTGAGTGTTTTTTTCTTCTTTTTCAATCTGAGCTTGATAGTTATTTAGTGATTCAATTATCACTTTAGGATTTTCTAAAATATAATTCTTAATTTTTGTATCAAGATCTTTATCCTGCGATAATAGGAAAGCAGGTAAAATTAAGAGAAAGATAAAAAACTTCATAATTGTCTATACTTGGTGCGCTCGGTCGGACTTGAACCGACAAGGAGTCAGACTCCGCTGGATTTTAAGTCCAGTCTGTTTACCAATTTCAGCACGAGCGCTTTATAGCTTTTTTCATT
>MDTB01050370.1_pt1 | contig 43440 bp, 41 predicted proteins | sample 811161 | NCBI WGS metagenome assembly MDTB01 (sample SAMN05326650, study PRJNA326480) | marine metagenome | isolation source: seawater | place: Mediterranean Sea | collected 2009 | reverse complement strand
TACCTAGCAAGAGAGTTTTTACTTTCAAAATCAGCAAAAAAAGATAAGGCTCATTTTTCAGAAAAAGAAATTTCAACTATAATCAATCAGCTAAAGTTCGAGCATAAAGTGACAATATATGATGACAATTTAGATCGTTTATTTCAACGTAATTCAATCCAGAATTAATAAACTAATTAAACTTTTATATGTCTATAAGTAAACCTAATTCTATTGAAAATTTCTCTGATAATGTTAAAAAGCCGAAGCGATATTTTATTGTGAAAAACATTGGATATTCTCTAATTATAATTATGAATTCAATCGCATGTGTCAATAATACTGGACTCAAAAAAAACATTATAGGTATAGAAAGTAAATCTAATGCAATAACTAGAATTGAGATTCCATCAAAATTGATAGCGACAAGGAGTGACTATCAGACCAAGCCCGTGCCACCAAATTCAGTAATAATGGGTTATCTAATGGAGGGCCAAATGCCTACAGATAGTCAATTCAAAAACATGACCCATGTTGGTATCTCTTTTCTACAAGCTACTAATAATAGAGGTGAGGTTTCTATGACAACTGGCTGGGAAAACCTTAATGAGATAATAGCATCTGCTCACGCAAATGATGTTAAAGCGCTAATTTCATTTGGTGGTGGTGGATTTAAAGTCACCTCAGAGCTGATGGGTGTAAAGGATAATCGTCACAATCTCATTAGTAACATAATTAAGTTTATTAGAGATAATGATTTAGATGGATTTGATTGTGATTGGGAGCCATCATGGATTAATAATAAAAGCAAGATGGAGAAAATCAATAACGCAATTACAAATTATTACATTACGTTTATCAAAGAATTTCGTGAGGCTCTTGATAAAGAATTTGGAAAAGGAAATAAGATTTTTACTGCCGCTATTTTAAATGCGAATAGTATCTGGTATTCAAATAAAAAACAAATTGCACACTTCCCTCAAAATGGTTGGTGGCACTATTTAGATTGGGTATCTTTGATGAACTATGACAATGATCTTGGTTCAAAGCATGCTACCTTTGAATCTGTTTTTGGACCAGAGGGTTCAGTCTCTTATTGGACTAGTTTTGGCATTCCTCAATCAAAGATTGTAATAGGAATACCATTCTACGCTCGAGCTGGTTGGGGCGAAGAATTTTTAACTTATAAGGATATTATAAGAATTAATCCAAATATTCCAGATACGTTAGATTTTGTCCTTCATAGTAAAAGCATTTTAGGTATCAAAAAAGAATACGGATTTAACGGCGTCTCTACTTTAGTTCGGAAAGTCAAAGAAGGAAAAAAACTAAGCCTAACCGGGATCATGTTTTGGAGGCTTGCTGGAGATGTACCAGTTGATCATGAGAAATCTCTGCTTGCAGCAATGAGTGAGGAGCTAAAAAGGTAAAGCTTCTAGATACTTAGTTTTTATTCATAGAGATCATTTTAAGTGCAGCTTTTCCTGCCTCGTATCCCTTATTTTTATCCATATTAGAGTCAGAACGCGCTATCGCTAATTCTTTACTTTGACAGGTTAATACACCAAAAATTATTTTAGGATAATCACTATCTAGTTCAATAGTTAATGACATTATACCATCTATAACTGCCTGGGATATGTAGTGATAATGATCAGTCTCACCCTTTATCACGCATCCTAATGTAATTATCGCATCATAGCTCGTATCTCCTCTTGTAAGAAGCTTTACCTTTCCTGGTAGTTCAAATGCTCCAGGAACCTTGTGGATATCAATTTTTTCACTACTCACACCATCCTTGTTTAATGCCATGAGACACCCCTCCAATAAACCATCGGTTACTTTGGAGTTAAACTCGCTACAAACGATTGCTATCATCTTAGTATATGCCCAAGTTTTTCTTTTTTAGTTTTTAGATACCCTGAATTGTTCTTGTTCTCACCAACAATAATTGGTCTTCTTGAGGTGATCTCTAAACCGTGCCCTTCCAAGCCGATCAACTTTTTAGGATTGTTTGTTAAGACTGTTAACTTTTTCACACCTAGCTTTTTTAAAATCTGCGCTCCAATTCCATAATCTCTCAGGTCTGGTTTAAAGCCAAGCTTTTCATTTGCTTCAACCGTATCAAGACCCTCTTCTTGCAACTTGTAGGCTTTTATCTTGTGTTTAAGACCAATTCCTCGACCCTCTTGTCTAAGGTATATAACGATTCCAGATCCTTCTGACTCAATCAAATTTAAGGCCACATCTAGCTGGTCACCACAATCACATCTTAGAGAATGGAATACATCACCAGTAAGGCATTCTGAGTGGACCCTTACTAACACTGATCCCCTTGAAAGATAATCACCTTTTGTAAGTGCGAGGTGTGTTTTTCCATCAAAAATGCCTTCATATGTATGGAGATCGTATTCGCCATTCTTAGTTGGTAATTTGATCGAGTCAATTTTCTTTACTAGATCACGTTCTTTGCTAAGTTGCTTGATTAATGATGCAATCGAAATGATTTTAAGTTCATGTTTTTTAGCAAATTGCTCTAGCTCTTTTCCCTTTGCCATTGTACCGTCATCGGCCATAATCTCACATATCACACCGCTTGGCTTCAGACCCGCCAGTGTTGCAAGATCAATGCTTGCCTCCGTATGACCAGCACGTCTTAATACTCCACCATTCTTTCCAACTATTGGAAATATGTGACCAGGTCGTGATAAATCTCTGGAAATCGTATTGTCTGAAATGAGAGTTTTAATCGTTATTGATCTATCAAATGCAGAAATGCCTGTTGTGGTATTTTCTTTTGCATCTACGCTAACAGTAAAGTTTGTTTTATGAAGACCTGAATTTTTATTTTCAATGACTTCTAGATCTAGATGTTCAGCTCTTTCTTCTGTTAGCGACACACAGATTAATCCTCGACCTTCTTTTGCCATGAAATTTATTGTTTCAGGGGTTGCTAACTCGGATGCGATTACAAGATCTCCTTCATTCTCTCTATCCTCGCTGTCAATAACAATTACCGGTTTTCCATCGGCGATGTCACTAAGAATGTCTGCTACAGAATTAAACTTCATCCTTTCCTTTGGGCATCAGATTTTGTATGTATTTCGCCATGATATCTACCTCAATATTAACTAAATCATTTACTCTTTTTTGACCCCAAGTGGTAACACTTAGGGTGTGAGGAATTAGAGCAACAGTAAAATAGTGATCAAATTTCTCTACAATCGTAAGGCTTATGCCGTCTAAGCATATGGATCCTTTATCAACAAGAAACGATCGAAGGTTTTCAGGAAGGTTAAAGTGCCAAACAGCAGAGTCGTCCATTGGTATGATATCTAATATTTCGACAGTTCTGTCCACATGCCCTTGTACAAAATGGCCTCCCATTCTCGAGGTTGGTAGTAGAGCACGTTCAAGGTTTAGTTTTGTACCATTATTCCAAGATTTTGCGGTTGTTTTATTGAGGGTCTCATTGACTAATTGGACTTTGAAAAGTTGGTTTTCTGTTTCAACAACAGTCAGGCATATGCCAGAGCATGAGATACTGTCATCTTTTTTTAAATCCTCAATAACTATATGGCCTTCAATCCATGCTTCCTTGCCATCAGGAATGCTTTTGTATTCCTTTATTGTTCCAATTTCTTCAACAAGTCCAGTAAACATTAGTCTCTATAAAAGGTTAGTCTTACGTCGTTTCCAAAATTTTCAATCTTGTCCAATTTAAGACCTAAATCTTCTTCTAGGTTTTTCTTACCCTTAAAAAATGGAATCCCTGTTCCAATAATTTTTGGTGCATAGAAAATTTGTAATTCATCAAAAATATTTTCATTTAAAAAGTGCGTAAATGTAATCCCACCACCCTCAACCAATAACGATTGATAGGATTTTTTATATAAATAATTTAGCATTTTTCCTATATTTTTTTTGGGGTTGTTATCGGAGTGCTCTAAATCAAAAATAAGTGGTTCTTGATTAAAAACCTTTAATTCTAACTTTTTATCAAAATCTTTGCTAAACAAAATGACACGAGGATCTTTACCTTTGCCATGGCTAGTGAGACTAGGATTATCTTTTTCAACAGTACGATTTCCAACAAGAATGGCATCACAACTTCTTCTAAGTTCATGGACTGAATTTCTAGATCTTTCATTAGTTATCCATTGGGATTTACCACTTTCTTCAGCGATGAAACCATCTAGGGTCAAAGCCATTTTTAAGATTATGTAGGGACGCTTTTTCTCATAAAATGTAAAAAACCTTCTATTAATTTTTCTGCAATCACTTTCACATACCGATTCAACAACTTCTATTCCTCTTTCTAAGAGTTGATCTAAACCACCCGATGCAATCTGATTAGGATCTCTTGTCCCTACTACAACTTTTGAAAAAACTTTTGGATCAATTTTTTCTGAGCAAGGGCCTCTTTTCCCAGTGTGAGCGCAAGGTTCAAGTGTTACATAGAGGGTAGCATTTTCAATACTCTTTTTCATCTTTTTAATAGCAATTGATTCAGCATGGGGGTCACCATAAGACTTATGATAGCCCTTAGAAATAACTTCTCCATCCACAACTACAACTGCTCCTACTCTGGGGTTAGGGAATGTGTTGTAGGATCCTTTTAACGCTTCCTTAATGGCTAACCCCATATAATATTGATTATCTTTTAACATAACTATTAATTTTTGATGTGAAAAAAATCTTACATTAAACCAACAGTATTCAAGTGGTTTTATGTCTTAATTTATAGTAATTCAATAGGATAATTATGAAAGCATTTGGACCTGATTTTTACAATATAACTGATTTGTTATCGGAAGAAGAACTTTTGATTCAAAGAACGGCATACGAGTTTGTGCAGAAAGAATTCATGCCATTAATCCATGAACATTATGAAAAGGGTACCTTTCCGCTAGAGCTTGCTACAAAATTGGGAGAAATGGGATTTATGGGATCCTCTCTTCCAGAAGAATCCGGAGGTGCAGGCGTCAGCAATGTCGCCTATGGATTAATTCTGCACGAGCTAGAGAGAGGTGATTCTGGACTTAGATCTTTTGCAAGTGTTCAGGGCGCTCTTGTTATGTATCCTATACACTCTTATGGATCGGAGGAGCAAAAAGAAAAATGGTTGCCAGGGCTTGGTTCTGGAAATCTGTTAGGTTGCTTTGGGCTGACTGAGCCTAATTTTGGATCTAATCCCGGTGGAATGATGACAACCTGTACCAGAGACGGAGATGATTGGGTAATAAATGGAAACAAAATGTGGATCACAAATGGTTCCTTAGCGGATGTAGCACTTGTTTGGGCTCGAGATGAGGAAGGTGCGGTTAGAGGATTCCTTTTAGAAAAAGGAATGGAAGGGTATACATCAAGTGACCTTCATGGGAAGTTAAGTTTAAGAGCCTCAATTACTTCCGAACTTTCTATGGCCAATGTACGTGTTCCTGACTCTTCTCGGTTACCAAACATTAAAGGATTAAAAGGCCCTCTCAGTTGTCTTACACAAGCAAGATATGGGATTGCTTGGGGAATGGTAGGAGCTGCTGTTGATTGTTACAATACAGCTTTAGATTATTCTAAAGAGCGAAAACAATTTTCAAAACCTATCGCAGGGTATCAACTAACTCAGGCAAAGCTTGCAGAAATGGTTACACGAATTACTGAAGCGCAGTTACTAGTTTATCGATTAGGAAGATTGAAAGACGAAAATAAGATGACCTTTCAGCAGGTATCTATGGCAAAGAGAAACAACTGCTTTATTGCAAGAGATATTGCTAGAACTTCAAGAGAAATTCTTGGGGGGAATGGAATTATGGAGGACTATTCTCCCATAAGACATATGGCTAATATTGAATCGGTATTTACCTATGAAGGTACCCATGAGATGCATACGTTGATATTAGGCCAAGAGGTTACAGGTATCCCTGCCTATGATTCTTAAATTATAAAATAAAAAAGTACTCTTTCAAAAAAATATAAAAATATGTTCCTTATTGTTATTTTAACCATTTTATGGATTATACATGGTTATGTAGCCTGGAAAGTAATACCTACATTGGGTTTAACTTCCTCTGGGAGCATGGTAGCGTATATTCTAATCTTTTTCCTTAGTATCTTGCCTTTATTACCTATCCTACTTCGCTACAGTGGTAGTGAGACAAAAATTATAGACCGTATTTCGTTGTTTGGATATACAAGCTTAGGTTTTTTTGTTTTATCTTTTTTAATTCTTTTAACTAAGGACCTTTTTGGCCATGCAGTAACCTTTGTGAGTTATCTAATGGGTTCGCAGCATGAAGTTGATGATTCAAAAAGAGATTTTATTAAGAAAAGTTTAACCATAGGCGTGCTTGGAATCTCCGGAGCGGCCACCTCTTATGGATTTTACTCATCCCGAAAGGGGCCAACGATAATTGAACAGGATATCTTCCTCAAGTCTCTTCCAGATGAGTTTGAAAATTTTACTATTGCACAGATTTCTGATCTCCATGTAGGTCCCACCATAAAAATAAGCTATGTTGATGATGTGTTGCATAAAATTGAGAATATTAATCCTGATTTGATTGCTGTTACTGGTGACATGGTTGATGGTTCTGTAAAACACCTATCAAAAGAACTGCAACCATTTAAAGATATGGTTGCTAGGCATGGCACCTTTTTCGTAACTGGTAATCATGAATACTATTCTGGTGCTGAATCCTGGCTTGATGAGACTGATCGACTTGGTATGATAAACCTTATTAATGAACACAGATTAATAACCAAGAATGGAAAACATATAGCAGTTGCCGGAATAACAGACTTTAGAGCACATCAAATAATTAAATCACACAGATCAAATCCAAAAAAGGCAATTAAATCTGTTGATAACACCACCACGAAAATTATGCTAGCCCATCAGCCAAATAGTATTTATTCAGTCCATGATGCCGGTGTAGATCTTCAATTGTCTGGGCATACTCATGGTGGACAATTTTGGCCGTTTACTTACCCCACAAAACTTGCGAACGCATACCTTGCTGGGCACTATGACCATGATGGTACACAGATTTATGTAAATAGAGGAACTGGTTACTGGGGCCCCCCATTAAGGTTAGGAGTTCCAGCTGAAATCACTCTAATTCGCCTAAAGAAAAGCCCTGTTTGATGATTCATTGAACATAATTCATCTTGTCAATAAATTATCAATATATTTAATTATATAAAGAGCAACAATAAACATAAAAAGTGAGTGTGCGATGAAAAGAAGGCAGTTCCTAATGGCTAGTTTGGCTGGCGCTTCATCCCCAATGATCCTAGCGAAATCAAATAAAATAAAAAATAATAAAAACAATCCTGTAATACTGTCTACTTGGAATTTTGGTATACCTGCCAATGAAGAAGCCATGAAGGTGTTAAAAAGCAGAGGTTCTGCAATGGATGCTGCAGAGGCTGGAGCAAGGCACGCTGAGTCTGATGTAGAAAATAATTCCGTTGGGTACGGTGGTCTGCCAGATGAACAAGGCCATGTAACCTTAGATGCTTGCGTTATGGATTCAAATGGGAATGCTGGATCTGTTGCATTTTTACAGAATATAAAGCACCCTGTATCAGTAGCAAGAATGGTAATGGAGGATACAAAGCACGTTATGCTAGTTGGTGAGGGTGCAAAACAATTTGCGAAATCAAAAGGGTTCGAAGAAATGAACCTTCTAACTGAGAAATCAGAAAAAGAATGGAAAAAATGGTTAAAAGATAAGCGAGAAATGACTCCCCACGAGACTCATGACACTCTATCTGTTCTAGTTCAAGACAGGAAGGGGAATCTTGCTGGTGCGTGTACAACCAGTGGCTGGGCCTATAAGATGCATGGCAGAGTTGGAGACAGCCCTATTATAGGGGCGGCATTATTTGTCGATAATGAGGTTGGCTGCGCTGCTGCAACAGGCCTGGGGGAGGAGGTTATCAAATCTACTGGAAGTTTTCTTGTAGTCGAACTGATGCGGCAAGGATACAGCCCTGATGAGGCATGTGAAGAGGCTCTTAATAGAGTTATTAAAGCGCATGATGGGAATCCCAATTTTCAAATTGGATACATTGCGCTAAGAAAGGATGGGGAAGTTGGAGCAGCATGTTTAAAATGGTCTTTTGACCATGCAGTTTATAAAAATGGAGTGAATGAGTTAAGGAATGTTAAGGGCATGTTGTAGCGAACTTAATATAGAGAATCTCTCAAACTATAATATCATGAATCGCATCCCATAGTTGGATTCTCTTCAAAATACATTCTCTACCAACATTTAAAACTTCTTCCCACTTCTTTTTATCTATTCCACATAATTCTTTCACCATTTCCCTTGCAATAGGACCATGGAGATCTCCATCAATCTCAACATGCCTTTCTAGATAATATTTTAGTTTATTACAATGGACGTTCCCAGGTTCTAATTCATTTATGATCTCGAAGAACATTTCAGGGATGATATCTTCTCTTCCATATGTGAATGCAGCTGCTATGCAGTGAATTTTTCCAGATTCAATTATTTCAAAGGTGAAATGGGTAAACTTTTTCACATCGTCATTGATGTCAGCACTGTTTAATGCATCAAATACATTATAGTTAGAATTAATTCTTTTAATAAAAGAATCAATTTGTATCCTGTTTGCATTGACTTCTGTCATTGCATCCAGGTACATCTCAAAATGGCTCTTTGGTTGGCCATTTATATCTAAATCACTTTCTTCTCCATGCACAATTTCGTTTATAAATCGCGCAGTATTTGGATTATTATTTGGCGTCCAGGGTACGGTAACAGTTGTTAAATCTAATTGTAATGCTTTCAGTACAGACATGAAATCCCAAACTGCAAAAACATGATTCTCCATAAAAACCTGTACATCATTTACTGATTTTAAGACCTGGTATATTTTATGAGAATTAAGCTTCTCTTTTAAATAAGCTAATTCGACATCAATATCAATAAGGGGTGGAGTTGATTTCTCTAATGTATTATTATTCATAAACTATTTTATATCTGAAGGAGGAGTACTTTTATACATAATATTTATAAAATAAAATTATAACCTATATTAATATTAAGTCAAAACCATCAACACCCTAATACAAAGTAATTTTGTTTTTTTAAGGTTAGGGTGAAAAAGCACTTAATAAAATGTTTACTTTAGCCTAATAGAAGGGAAAACATGTACTTTATTTTTAATATCTATCATTGCATGGCCATGTTGGTTAATCCCTTTGAAGGTACCTTTCTGTTCAGAATTATTATATCTAAAGGAAACAAGATCATCTAAGTGGGAACAATAATTTTCCCAGAGTTTAATATTTGTTTTCAGATCTTCCATTGCTCTCTCAAAAAAGGTAGTGATAATTGCACAAACTAGTTCTCTCTGGATGGAGTGGCCTGTTGCAATGGACAGCGATGTAGATTTGTTCCTAATGGGTTCTGGGAAATCGGCTTCAGTTTCATTGACGTTTAAACCAATTCCTATGACCATCGAATGAATGAGATTTGATGATATCTTGCTTTCACAGAGAACTCCACCACATTTTTTACCATCAACAAAGATATCATTTGGCCATTTTAATTGAGGCTTCGCTCCTCTATTCTCAATGGCTTTTGCGATAGAGACACCAACAGCAATTGGGATCAATTCGGCTTCCTCTATCGATAATTTTTGGTTAAGTATTATCGACATTGCTAATCCTTTACTTGGTGCCATAAACCATGAATTCCCATTTCGACCTTTTCCCTTTATCTGGTTATCCGTAATAATGATCATGCCATGTGTAGCCTCACCTGATTTTATCAGATCCCAAGCTTCCACATTTGTTGAATCTAATCTTTGGTAATATTCCACCTCTTTACCAAGATGTTTTGTTCTTAGGTTGGTTTGTATAAGGTTAGAAAATATCATTTAAAGAAATAAATAAGTTAATTCGAAATATGCTAAGCCCATGGCAAGTATCATCCCAACAATGATTTGAGAGAAAGTGTGGGCCTTAAGAAATAAGCGTGAAGCTCCAACAGTTACCAATATAGATCCCATTAATAGAGGATACTCATGACCAGCTAACCAAAGAGCAACAATTGGTCCACCAAGTCCAATCATATGAATGGATATCTTCCATGCCATTGTGATCCGCCATACAATTGCGGTGTTAACGGCGTAGCAAAACATTAATCCGTTTACAATTTGTGGAGCTCCCATGTGCCACAAAAATATAAAACCAACTGCATTATAAATTGCAGCAATAGCAAGGAGCTCTATACGCTGTTCTTTTATTGGAGCATCAAACGAAGACACTTTACCTAATTGAATGAAATAGTATATCGTAATTAGCGGAAGAATATTAGTGAACAAAACAGATATGAAGAAGAAAATGTGTTTCATTCCCAGTGAATCATCTAGATAGATTATTATCGCAAAACTAAGTGGTGCTACTAATAGAGGATTAATTATCATTGATATGATTTTTGAAAATTTTTTCAATAGATCAATACTCTCCATAAACCTTGCGTAATGCATCAGATATTTCTCCAAGAGTACACTTACTCCTCACGCATTTAATAATTTGAGGCATGACATTTTCATCTGTTTTTGCAAATACTTTCAGCGTATCTAGCAAAGATTGAACTTTAATATTATCTCTCTTCCTCTTTAAGTCTTTTAATCTATTTATATGAAAATCAATTTTCTTTGAATCAATATCTTGAATATGCTGCTCCGTTAAATCCTCTTTATCATGTATGTTTACTCCAACTACAAACTTTTCTTTTTCTTCAACTTGTCTTTGATATTCGTATGCACTTCTTGTGATTTCATTTTCTATAAAACCATTCTCAATTGCAGAAATCGCACCACCAATATCATCAATCTGATTAATAATCAACATTGCCTCTGTATAAAAATTTTCTGTTAGTTCTTCAACAACATAGCTTCCACCAAATGGGTCAGGGTAGGAGGTTAGGCCACTTTCTAATGCAATGATCTGTTGTGTCCTTAGCGCTAACTCTGCAGCATTCTCAGATGGAAGAGCAAGAGCCTCGTCCCTGCTATTAGTATGTAAGGACTGGGTACCACCTAAAACTGCTGAAAGAGCTTGAATAGTGGTTCTAACTACATTATTATCAATCTGATTAGCTGTAAGAGTAGAACCGCCAGTCTGAGTGTGGAATCTGCAAAATAGAGCCTTTTCATTTGTAACTGAAAACCGTTCACTCATAATTGTCGCCCATAACTTTCTTGCTGCTCTAAATTTAGAGACCTCTTCTAAAAAGCCGTTATGTGAATTAAAAAAGAAAGATAATCTTTGTCCAAACTTATTTGGGTCTAATCCGTGGTCAATTGCTGATTGAACATATTCAATTGCATTTGCAAATGTAAATGCTAATTCTTGTACAGCTGTACTGCCAGCTTCTCGAATGTGATAACCTGAGATTGAGATTGTATTCCAATCGGGAACTTTATCATAGCAGAAAGACATTAAATCTGTTACCAATTTCATTGAGGCCTTCGGCGGGAAAATATAAGTTCCTCTCGCAGAATACTCTTTGAGGATATCATTCTGTACTGTCCCTTTTAACTTTTCTGCAGTTATGCCCTGTTTTTCTGCAGCTACAATATAAAAAGCTAAAAGTATTGGAGCTGTTGCATTAATGGTCATTGATGTCGATATACTCCCTAGTGGAATATTTTCAAATAAACTTTCCATATCATCAAGGATGGATATTGGTACACCTACTTTACCGACCTCACCACTTGCCATAGAATGGTCAGAGTCGTACCCAATTTGTGTTGGTAAATCAAAAGCTACAGATAATCCCATTACACCATCTTCAAGCAATTTAAGGAAACGCTGGTTTGATTCTTCGCTTGATGTAAAACCAGCATATTGGCGCATGGTCCAGGTCCTTTTTTTATACATTTCCTTATAAAGACCTCGCTTATATGGAAACTTGCCCGGATTTTCTTTTTTCATGACAATTTTTGATATTCTTTTATTTGCTGGTATGCATCATTAACTGCCTTGAATTTTTCCTCTGCAAGATCTTGCATTTCTTTCCCTAGGTGGGAGACTTTATCAGGGTGATACTTGTTTGCCATTTTTCTGAATGCTTTTTTTACCTCTTCTTCGCTTGCAGATTCATCTATTTCAAGGATCCTGTAGGGAGCACCCTTATCTTTTGCAAACGTAGCTTTTATAGATTCATAGTCATTTTTATTTATATTGAGGTAGTTAGCAATTGCCTGAATTACGTGAATTTCTTTTTCATGCACGTCTCCGTCAACCGCAGATAGTCCATATAATATGTGAATGAGCTCCAAGCGACTTGGATGGTCCATCGATCTTTGTATTTGACGACATACATCCCGCAGTGGATAATCTTGATCTAGGATATCTTTAAATACCATCATTAGTTCTTTTGCCTGCAACACTCCAAATTGCTGTATTAGAAAGTTTTTTACATAGTCTAACTCGGATTTTAATAATTTTCCATCTGCTTTCATTACTTTTGCAAGTAGAACCAAAACTGATATTACAAAATCACCATGTCGAGTTTTAGGCGCATATCTTCTTTCAGAGCTTGAGCTATAATCCCCAATGTTGGATTCTGCATTCATTGAACCATAAGCATATCCTAGAATTGCACCTATTGGTCCTGCGACAACCCATCCTAGACCACCCCATAGTAATTTTTTATTAAATGACATTTTAAGCCTAATTAGTTGATCAAAATTTATGCATGAAAGTTAATAAAAATCTTAATCAGAGATTGTTTGTCTGCAAATTACCAGTTCTTATATTCTGGTATGAAAATTCCTTTTCGAACTAAAGTGCTACTATTTTATAAAAAGATTTTGCATCGAGGATTTTATAAAACGCCTTTGGTAAAGGTTAGTAACTCCGGGAAAGGAGTGGCTAGTATTCTCTTTTTTCTTCCTCAAGAGAAAAAGGCTGCACAGGTGGTATCTCATTTTATCAAAAGAAATAATAGTAACACATCTTTGAATTTCAAATTTGTTGTGCACCAAGATAGTCTTACCTTTTACGATAATATTCAAAAATCTGATTTTATAACCTATACAGAAAATGATGTCAACTGGTTTGGTGCAATAAAAGCTAAGGGAGTCTTAGATAGGATTGGGGATCAAGGTTTTGATGCGCTTGTTGATCTCAATCAGTCATTTAACCAATGCCTATCATTATTATCTATACAACTCAAAATACCAATTAAGATTGGTTTTCAATCGCCAATTGCAGATGATTTGTATTCTGTGGTAATTCAACCATTAGAAAATAGTTTTTTGGAGGAAAGTTACCAAGTTGTTGAGAAGATCCTAGGTATATACCCTGAATAAACTATTTATATAACTGATGCTGTAAAACTATTGCCAACAGAAATGATGGCGTTTATATTATTCGCCGGTTTTAGAGAGAAAAAGAAATGCTTGAAGGTTTAATCTGTCCAGCTTGTGAAAATACCATTGAAGAAATAGATCTTAGGGATGCCTTAAAGTGCCCCCACTGTGCCACTGATCTTAAAAATAGAAAATATCTTGATTTCCTAGAGTTTTTAATGGCTAATGGTATTGTTGAAAATCTAGACTTTTTTGATCAAGAAGTTTACAGTGATGATGTAGACGATCTGGATCAAACAAAAGAGGAAGAGGGAGACCCTAGTGAATATGAGAAGAAGAAAGATCTTTTTAACATTTATGAAAATGAACTTCATCCAAAGAATGTAGAAGAAGACACAGGGATAAAGGATTATACCCAGTTTGATGGAATTAATGATGATTGGGAGGAATTCAACGAAAGAGATTTCAGCACCAAAAAAGGGTCAAAATAAAAATGGATAAAGATAAAAAAAATATTCAACAGATAAATATTGAATTGGATGAAAAGATTAGTTCAGGTGAATATGCTAACTTTGTTGTAGTCACTCATTCGCCAGCAGAGTTTGTTATGGATTTCACAAGACTACTTCCTGGGGTTCCTAAAGCAAAGGTCCATTCAAGGATAATAATGGCTCCCCAGCATGCCAAAGCCTACTTGGCAGCGTTAAATGATAATATTAAAAAATTTGAATCAAAGCATGGAGAGATAAAGATGCCCACTCAAGGTGAGGGATTTTCTTCATTTGGAGTAAAGCCTCCAAAAGAAACTCTTCCTAATTAGTTTTTAAATACAGGTGGGTCACTTTCGTACCATACCCAAGTTTGACGTCGTTTTAATTCTCTCATTTTAATTATGACCCATAGTGTTATCACCGTCCAGCTTATTATATATCCGATTAAGGCTCCAATTATTACATCGCCAGGATAATGTACTCCAACATACACTCTCGATATTGCAATTACTGTTGCCAGAAAGAAAAGAATTACTTTGAATCTCCCATAAAAATAGGAAAGAATTACCGCTAAGGAAAACATATTAGACGCATGGTTAGATGGCATGCTCCATTTACCACCTTTTGATACTAATAGATTCAAACCTTCGATTGACATATGTGATGGTCTAACTCTCTCAAAGAATGGTTTCAATACTTGAGCGCAGATAGAATCATTAAGTGAAAGTGATATAATTAATAAACAAAGAGCAATTTTCCCTTTTTTCCCTTTAAAAAACCCAAGATATAAAATCAAAAATAAAATAGGTAGGATCCAATTATCTGCATCTGTAATAAATGGCATTACTTGATTCAATATTGAAATATGGTTTTCATGAAGCCATACTAGAAGACTTCTATCAATATTATCTAGAATTTTTAGCATCAAGAATTGGTGGTTTTGGTCAAAGTTCTAGAATGATACGACCGATTTGGTTCCCGCTTAGGATTTTCTCAATTTCAGGGATCATGTTTTCTAAACTCACTAATTTAGAGGTTTTATCAAGCCCATTTATTTTCCATATAGTAGAAAAGTTTTCCCATATCACTTTTTTCTTTTCAATTGAGCAAGCCGCAGAGTCTATTCCAACTAGAGTATTTCCCCTGAGTATAAAAGGGAAAACAGTTGTTTCAAATTTCGGTCCACCAACATTACCACACGTGGTAATAACTCCATCATAATTCATACTTGCAATAATAGAGGAAAGTATTGCCCCGCCAACCACATCGAGAGCAGCATCATATATTCCTTTGCTCAGAGGATGATTAGTAGAATCAATAAATTCTTCTCTATCTAATACCTCTGATGCACCAAGTTCCATAAGCCATAATTTTTCCTCCATTTTCCCTGTTATTGCCGTTACATCAGCGCCAAGTTGGGACAATAGTCTAACCCCAATACTCCCCACGCCACCAGTTGCACCACTAACTACTGTCTTAGAACCTTTCAGCGAAATTTTATCGGTCATCCTGGAAATTGCCAGTCCTGCGGTTAAACCTGCTGTACCTAACATCATTGCCTCTCTGGTTGAAATATTAGAGGGGCACCGAACTGCCCATTGGCTTGGTATTCTAATGTACTCTGAGAACCCACCACTTGTATTCATACCAAGGTCGAAGCCAGTGACAATTACGGAAGATCCAGCAGGGAAATTTTTGTCATGAGATTCTTCAACAATCCCTGCTGCATCAATACCAGGAGTGTGGGGGTAAATTTTTGTCACTCCTTTCGCACCAATGGTAGATAGAGCATCTTTATAGTTTAATGATGAAAATTGCACACGAACTAAAAGGTCTCCAGAGGGTAGCTCATCAATGGTTTTATGATTGATGCTTATATCAAAATTGTCATTTTTCTCATGTACTACTATGGATCTAAAACTTTGAGACATCTTAATTTAATATGTTATGAGTCACTTTGCTCGTTGACCCAAATTGGATTACGTTTTTCAAAAAAAGATTTGAGGCCTTCTTCTCCTTCTGGGTGTTTGACACATTCGTTAAATAATTCTGCAGCTTTTTGTAAATTGATTGAGGAGGGTTTGGGAATAATGTTTTTTGTAATTGCAAAAGCATTTGGGGAACATTTATTCAATTTTGATTTAATCTGGTCAATGTGATCTTGCACTTCTTTTTCTGTTGTTGCCAAATAATCTGCTAGACCGATATCATATGCAATCTTACCATCAATACTATCACCTAAAAGCATTAGCAATCGAGCTTTAGAATAGCCAATCTTGCTTAAAACATATGGTGCAATCTGCGAAGGGGTAAGTCCAAGTCTTGTTTCAGATAGCCTAAAAAATGAGTTATGCATTGTGATAATTACATCAGTTGCGCATGCCATCCCTAATCCTCCTGCTATACATGGTCCTTCTATGACTGATACTGTAAGCTTTGGCATAGTACCAATAAGACCAAGTAAATGACCAATTTTCATGCTCATGTCAATGGTCATTTTTTCGCTCTGACTTTTATTATAGGTAATGTGATGTAACTCATCCAAATCAGCACCAGAACAGAAAATATCATTCTTCCCTCTAATTAGGATACCGCGCACTACTTTTTCATCTTTGGCTAAATCTAAAACCTCCATCATTTCAACAATTAATTCAGATGACAAAGCGTTTCTTTTTTTACGATTATCAAGGCAAATGGTTAACCATTCATCTTGAAAGTCTAAATGGCACAGTTTAGTATTTGGTAGATTAATCATATTTTATAATGTTAAGTAATCAATGTAAAACAACTCAAAATATTTTGCACCACTATTTCTCTATGATAAATGTTTATCAAGTTTTACTTAAACTAGAAAATAATTCATCATCAACAGGGATTTCATACTCAAGTAATTGTTGGGCATAGGATTTACCTTGCGGATCAATATTCATGCTAGCCATTCCGCCACCTCCGAGTGAATCTTTGAGTAGAAAATTGATTCCATTAATTCCTGGAACGCACCAACTTAAGACCTTTCCCTTTAAAACGTGGGGAAAATAATTTTCTATTGCCTTAGAGGTTAGCTCATTATTTATGTACGTAAAGTATTCAGGTTTTCGAGCAATGACTCCAATGTTGGCATGGTTTCCTTTATCTCCGCTCCTTGCAAACGCTAGTTTTAATAAAGGAACCTTTGATAAATTTTGACTTTTGTTTTGTGATTCTGGTTCCAGTCTTAAATTATTCATTTTGAGATTGTAGCCTCCTGCACTATCTATTTTTACAGGGCTAGTTTGTCCATTAATATCGATCTCAACCTTTACTTGATCTTTTGCATAAAGGAAAGAAAATAACTCTATCGATGGAGATACTGGAGGTCTTCCACCTAAATAATTTATGACTCCAGCCGGCATGCCAGTAACTGCCTGCGCTAGTTCTTGAGACAGTATGATTAGAGGCTCTTTTTGAGGATGTTTCGAAGCAAGTCTCAAGACGATCTCCCTTGATTCTCGTTTGGAATGGTTCTTTCCGTAGATTGAATCGGTACCTATCAAATCATAGGAGATCTCATTAAGTGGATCTAACCCCTTTTCTTTTAGAATATTATTTACTTTTTTTATGATTGCGTTGGCAATTATTTCACCCTTTAAACCTGAATCTTTGCCACCAATAACCAATGTACCGTTGACACGATAACCGTCCATAAAGGTTGCAGACACTTTGTATAGGTCAGTCGGTGGTGAACCAGATGCGCCGCTAAGGTGAACACGGTCTTCACCAAGGTCGTTAATAGTGACTCCTGTAAAATCACATATAACATCTGGTAGATTGTATTCTGCTGGATTTCCAATCTCATATAAAAACTGCTCTGCAACTGTTCCGAATGTTACCATTCCTCCAGTTCCTTTGGGCTTTGAAACAATAAAATCTCCATTTCCTTCAACCTCAACAATTGGGAATCCCATGTCTTCAAACCCATTAACGTCTTTCCAATCTGTAAAATTACCTCCCGTACATTGTGCTCCGCATTCGATAATATGTCCAGCCAGACTTCCACTTGCTAATAGATTATAGTCAGATTGATTCCAACTAAACTCATACATTAAAGGCGCTAAAACCAGTGCACTGTCAACACATCTTCCTGTTATAATAATGTCAGCACCTTTATCTAATGCTGCCACTAATCCTGGAGCTCCTAAGTATGCATTAATACTTAAACATGATTCAGGAAAAGGATCGCCTGTATCCAATTCGGTAATGCCAAGTTCTTCAATAATAGGTAATTCAGGAAAAAGATCATCACCAGTGACGATTGCAATTCTTAGATCTAGTCCCTCTTTTTTGGTGGTTCTTTCCAGCATTGCCCGACAGGATATTGGATTAATGCCTCCAGCATTTGTTAGTATTTTTATTCCCTTTTGCTTAATCAATGGAAGAAGGGGCTCTATCTGCATTAAAAAATCACCAGCAAAACCTCTATCGGAATCTTTTAACTTTGCTCTTGCCAAAATGGACATGGTCATTTCAGCGAGAAAGTCAAAAACCAGGTAGTCAAGATCTCCCTTTTCAACAAGCTGCTTTGCAGCGGTTGAGGTGTCGCCCCAAAATGCAGATGCGCATCCAATTCGTACCTTTTTATTATTTTTCATCTTTCTATTTTTGCGAATCTCGAGACCTTTTACTGGTTCGTCTTATGAGTAAATCAAACGAACATATATGGTATAAAATATTAACAGTTTGGAAGTAATTAAAACGTGGTTTGCAATCTCAGGAGCATTACTCTTCCAAGAGAGGGACCTCCAATAATTTGAGTATGGCGATGGTTTAATAGGTTAGTGATAGTGAAGTTTGCTTTCAAGTTCTTGGTGAACTCATATCCTAAATGAATATCAAATAGAGTGTAGGGTTTGATATCTCCGAAGTATATTCCAGAGGACCACTTGAATCCGTCAACATATCTCGCATTTAATGAACCAGTCACTGGCAATTTTCTTGAATTATATTGGAGCTTAAACCCCATCTTATGTCGTGGCGCGTTGATGGGGTCCATTGCATTGGTGATTGGATTAAGAAATTCATTCATTCCAAGATAGGAATAATTTGCATCTATTGACCATTCAAGGTTCAGAAGTACAGTAAGACTTGCGTCAAATCCCCACATATCAACCTCTCCATAATTAATATAGCCAACAACAACAGGAGGAGTATATCCAGGAACTGTGTCCATCGCTGTGACACCTTTTAATCCTCCACGCCAATGGTCAAACGATTCATCGTAGTCTTCTTGGTCGACTATTTCATTGTTAGAAATATCCTGAATTGTATTTACTATTCCATCTCCATTATAATCAGTCTCAAGAACTGATTTTTCTATAACAATCGGAGTAATGAAAGTAACAGGACTTACAAAGCTACTGTAGTGACTTGTATATATATCCAGAGTCCCAAATAATCGGTTGTTAAGTCTACCCTTATATCCAAATTCCCATGAATTAACTATCTCTGGTTTGATTTCCGGAAGGTCCATTACGTCCATGCCATAGAATCCTTCGATTTTCGGATCGGTCGAAGGATAAAAATAAATTGAATTACTGGTGTCTACCGGAGCATATATTCCTTCATATGGATTGTACCAGTAAGGATTTCCAACGGAGTCTCTAGGAAAAACATATCCACCGTCTGCGCCCTGTGCATATACCTTAAAAACGGAAACTCTTGTGACAAATATGTTGAGAAATAGGGCTTGATTTGTTGGTGTGTTAAATGCCCTAGCCCAGGTTAGCCTGTAGTTTTGATTCTCTCTTGGTCGGTGTACAAGACCAATTTTTGGAGATATTTGAAGTCCATCCTTTTTATCAAAATTAAATTTCCAATCAAAAGGACTATAGCCCATTCCATATCCTTGGTTATTGAATTCAACTAAATCTGTAAGGCGATCATGAGCATCGAGGCGAGTAGCCTGAATCAATTCCCATTTATTATTTATTTTCCAATTAAACTGGTAATAAGCGCCTAATTCATTAACCGTGTACCGGTTGTCCTCAGACGCCTCGTCAATTCCTTCATCAATATTTTCATCGGTCTGGCCATCACCATCATTATCCATCCCATCGGCATAAACAAAAAAAATTTGACCACCAAGCCACTTTACTCCAGGTTCGAGTGTCTCTCCTGAATCAAATGTGCCATTGTTATTTGCATCCACAAAGTCTGGAATACCGTTCTGATTTAGATCATTAAAATCATCACTGTCACCATCATTATCTATTCCATCAGCTATTGCGCCGTAAACTGCGTCTTGGTCAGCATCATCATTTGGTGTCGCAAACTGTGAGTTATCTTCTGTACTCCATCTTGTGTACCTTTCTCCATCATCGTACCATGTATCATCACTTTTATCGTCAAACACATATGGGGAGCCAGACTCTCCGTTTCCATTATTATCTCGTCTATCCATGAGGTCTTTATCTGAAAGAATGGTTCCTCTGGTATCTGGCATTGTTAAGAAATAGTCCAGACCCCAAACGAATCTTATGTCTCCACCTCTCCATTCATTAAGGTGTTGTAATTGCAGACTAAACTTTTTTGAACGATCGTAAATGATGCTACCGGTTGCAAGGTTTCTTGTAGGACGAGATGGATCACCTGAGTAGCTGCTATTTAAATAGGACTGTAAAAATAGATTTTTCCACCTCATCCTGCTTTGGTAGTATCTATATATCCATCCATCAGCTAGATAACGAGCAATCCCGGTTATGTTTATATTTTTAGCCCAAGCAAACCCATGGGACAGGTTTAATGAAAAATCAGAATTGGGTTCCCAGTCTACACGTAGGTCGTATCGATAATTTCGCACATTGAACTCAGGATAATCATCAACACCGTCGTCATTTGCATCTTTATAAACGTTGCTTAAATTTCCATAGTTCAGTGAAAAATCTCTTTCATCAAATTCGTCTACTCCATTTTCACCTATGCTTGGCATGCCATCTCCATCTAAATCATTGTTGTCAAAAACATCCCATTCTGAATTACCATTTAGATCTACATATGTCTCCCCATCCCAAACACCATTACCCTCGCCATAGTCTGGAGCAATATCACCATCGTCATCATAGTCGCCATCTTCATTAGCATCAGTTGCTGGAACTCCATCAAGTCCAAAATCAAGTAACACAAGGGTCCCAAATATATCGGCATAGTTTTCGCTAACATCGCTATCATAGAGGTCATTACCATTCAGGTCCGTAAACTCCTCACGAGATAAGTCATAAGCATTTCCAAGAGCATCTTTGTATGGCCCCCAATCACTGTCATTGTCAAGCCCATCTGACCCCCAGTTATCATCAAAAATTCCATTATCATTTGTATCAAAAACAATATTGCCATTAGAATCATATAAATAATCACCAAAACCAAACTTGTGATATTGATCTACAACACTCCAGGTTGAGTCAGGTGTATAATAGTTAGAAGTATTTGGCTGAAGATTTTTTAGATCAGTAACAGATTCAAATCGGTCCAGCCATGCGCTGCCAAGTTCATCGCTTTCATCAATAAGACCATCTCCATCATTATCTATACCATCTACCCAGACCTCCTCTTCATCATCAATCCCTATATCAATTTGTTCATCAATAGCACCATCACCGTCGTTATCTATGCCATCTGCATAAATATTTCCAAGTTTATCAGCAGTGACGTACCATAATATTCTGCCATTAGGAAGTGTAAAACGATTAAATGGGTCAGATGAAGCCTCATCTATCATTTGTTGGGTTATAGTAGGGGAGCCATCTTCTCCTCCTGATTCAGAGATATAGTCTCCCCAATAATATCCCACCCAGGATTCGTCAGATCCCTCTACATAGTCAATCATTTCTTTAGTAAATATTGGATTATTATCGCTTTCAATAGCAAGCCTTCCACCCTTGTCTAAGCGGTCATGTTTCAGTATTGGTCTTCCGATGAAGGCCGGGTCATGCCCTTCAAATTCATCGTCGTTAAAGTGAGTCCAATCCTGCCCTGCTAAAGCAACTCCAGAAAGTTTAATACCAATATCTCCAAATTTATGTGCCGTTCTAAAAGTCAACTTTTTTAATAAGTCTGTGTCCGTCTGGTTTAACATTCCACCTTGTATATTGATACTTGTTCCAGTAGATCTTAGTGGGGAGGAGGTAACAATATTTAATACACCGCTATGGGCGTTGGGCCCATATAATGCAGAGGAGGGACCAAGTACAACCTCAATCTGCTCTACGTCCTCAAAGGACACGGGAATCACATTGTAGGCAGTTAACCTTAGTGAAGGAACATTTGCCATTCTTCCATCGGTCAGGGTTAATAATCTAGAACTAAAGGAAGAATTAAATCCACGAGCGGTCATATTATAGCTATCAATCCCCGATTGCGTGAAATCTATTCCCTTTGTTCCCTTTAAATAGTCTCCAAGATTTGTATTGCTTTCACGTCTGATTTCTGTTTTTGAAATTACTGAAATTGCTGCAGGTGCGTCTTCAACCCGCTCTCTTCTCCTTGATGCGGTGACAACATAGGTCTCCATCTCTATTGCTTCAGGCTGGAGGACTAAGTCTCTTGTTATACGTTGTCCAGATTCTAATGTGACATTTTCTTTAAAATTTCGAAAACCAATGAAGGAAACGGTAATAACATATTCCCCAGCATCTAGCTCTTTAATTTCGTATCTACCTTCACCATCTGTAGCAGCCCCAAGGCTTGTGCCCTCGAGTATGACATTCGCGCCAATCAAAGGTGAGTTGTTTGTAGCATCGGTAACTTTACCCGACATTGCCCCACTTTGTGCCACCAGGCTAGTAAAAAGTATCAGACCAATTGATATGTAGAGTTTCATGATGTCCCTTAGAATGACAAACAGCCCCTAAACGAGGCTGCTTGTCATTTATCATTTCATTTGTATGTTAAAATGATGTCTTATTTTAAGAGAAGCATTTTCCCTTTCTGAATTCGATCATCAGAACGTACTTCGTAGAAATAAACACCACTTGGGACTTTATTACCCTGCGAGTCCGTACCATACCAGGTAATATCGTATGTACCGGCTCCTAACTGCCCATTGTGTGCAACAGAAACTTCTTCACCTAGGATTGAGTAGATTGTCACTGTTACATCAGAAAATCTCTCAGTGGCAAACTTGATTTTAGTCTCAGGGTTAAATGGGTTCGGATAATTTCCGTGAAGAGTAAACTCTTCTGCGAGTGGTGCAGTTTCATCCAATGCAGTTGTAGCGGTGTTTACCCAAAAGGTATTTACTCTTTGTGTTGTGTTATCTGGAACACAAGCATTATCTATTTCAAAGATCATTCTACCCGTCCCATATTCTGGATCGTAGTCCCATCCTGAATCGTCCACGCGTCCATCATAAAATCCATCTGCGTCAGCACACATCTGCTGGACACCAGCAAGGGCCATAGAGGGACCTTTTTGGAATAATGCAGCACATGCGTCCGCTGATGCACCTGTGCCCAAGCAGCCAGAATACTCATCAAATAGCGTTTGACCAACACTAACACCAACCATTGCAGATGTATCTGATTGCACATAGATCCATGCAACAGAATCTGCAGCCGCAGTTAATGAACCCTGCAAGTCACCAGTAGCTGCTAATGTTGAATCAAAAACTGCTGAAAAAACCTGGTTTGCCTCAAGAAAATTGTATGTAAAAAAGTATCCAGTAGGCGCCATTAATTCATCACCACTAAACGGTATGCCGTCTCCACCAGTCAAGGCTCCAGTTGGATCAAAAAGATATCCTTTATTTGCATTGATAATTCCAGCAGGGGTAGTGTCTCCGTAGAAAGGATGAATCTCAAAAGTAGAAGGATCATCAGGATCTATTGTTTGGCCAGGGCCTGAGAGCACGGGAGAAAAATCATCATCGCTACCGGTCCATCCAAGATTCCACCAGAGGTTTGTATCAGGATGACTGTATGCAAGATACATTTCCATGTTGCCTATGGTAACAGTATCCGCAGGAGCAACAGGAAGTCCAACATAATCATTTTTAAGACCATTATCATCTACTCCTAATCCTGATGATACTCCATCATGAGCCTCCCAATATATTTCTAGAGCAGCTGGTGTGGTGTGTGCCTCATCTACATAAGTGATATTTACTAAACCCCAATTTTCCATGGGAGTTTCAGGTCCAAAATCAATTCCTTCTTGGCCATTAATAAGGTCGGGAGCACTAAACTGTGCAAAAACATCAGAAAGTGAGATTCCCCATCCCATAGTATGAGTTAAAGGGTCATCTGGTTGGTCAAATCCTGGAGTACTTGTCCAGGTTCCATTCTCTGCAACTGGTGGAGCAACTACATAAGTAGAGCAGTTTTCAGCTTCAGTTGTTGGGTAAATACTACCCTCGTTTATAGTGAATGTTCCATCATCGTTTAGGTCTACATTCATCACCACTCCATAAGCCTCTAAGAGTTCAGGAGTCACCAAGGGAAGAACAGATGTTGTTACTGTGTCACCTACATCAAAGGATGCCAAAGCGCGAGTATATCCCATTCCAGCAGCAGCAGCAGCTGAACTAGGCCAAGAACCTGTGACAACGTGTGTAGCACCATTAAGGGAGTCATCTGGACTCTCAGCTGCTCTGGCAACATAATTATATTCGACAATAGCTGCTACACATTGCCAGTTGGCTTGCAAACTTTGAGAGTATGAAAGGTTAGCAATAAAGGTTAAAACAATTAAAGACTTTAACATTTTGGTCATAATTTGCTCCTAATTATTAAATTTTTTAAGTATCACTGTACTTGTTGGTTTGGTTTTCGTTATAGTTTTAAGACTATGATAAAACCTAAACAAGAAATATCAATCCTCAAAGAGTTTTCATTCTTTTGGTTTTCTCGTGTTCTTATAGCTACGTCTTGCCCAAAGGATATATAAACAATAAAGCGTCAGAATGCTTCCGAAGATGAAGGTTGCCTCCACAATAATCCTAATCCAAAATTCTTCCATGATAGTTGGTGTATTACTTTATGCCAATTAAATTAGATATATAAATTAGCTCAATAATCCTTTCTATACCTAAAATGAAAATAGCTGTGCTCGTCAAACAAGTTCCTGGGTCTGAATCTTCTTTGCCCATCAATGAATCAAATGATTGGATAGATGAATCATCTATAACCTATGTCATGAATCCACCAGATAACTTTGCATTGGAAGAAGCTCTCATCATTAAAGAGAAAATGGGTTCAGGAGAAATTGTTGTAGTAAGCATGGGGCCAAGTCGTGTCCAAAAAGTAATACGCGAGGGTCTTGCAAAAGGGGCAGATAGGGGCATTCACATTCAAGAAGACGAAAATACAGAGACAGATCCGCTTACAATTTCTGAGCGATTCACAGAAGCATTGAAAAGTGAAAACTTTGATCTTATCCTTACTGGATTACAGTCTGATGATACAGGAATGGGTCAGACTGGTGTCTTAATTGGAGAGATGCTTGGTTTCTCTACTGCAACCTTGGTTATTGAAACAGATCTAAAACAAGATAAAATAAGGGTTAAGAGAGAATTAGAATCTGGCTGGTTTCAGTGGGTAGAGTTGCCACTTCCAGCATCCATAAGCATTCAGTCAGGACTAAACACTCCCAGATATCCATCACTAAAAGGCATCATGAGTGCAAAAAAGAAGGAGATTAAAACTTTCTCAACTTCTAACCTAGCAAGAGGAGCTAAGATCCAAGCTATAGATAAAATATTTATTCCAACGGCTTCTAAGCAAACAGAAGTAATCGATGGTGAGCTAGACCATGTTGTTGGACGTATTATTGACATAATGAAGTCAGAGGTGAAGGTCATTTAATCTATGAATATTCTCGTTGTAATTGAACATAGCCAGGGATCCATTCACAGGCTTAGTAAAGAGGCAATTGTTGGAGCCCAAAATTTAGGTGACACAGTTACCGCTCTTGTTATTGGTGATGGATCAGAAGAGACTATTTCCTTTTTAAAAGGATGCGATATAGAAAGAGTATTAACCGTAGATCACGAACTTGTAGAATCATACAATGCAGATGGTTATTCTGAAATTGTTAGGCAGGTTATTGAAACCATATCTCCTGAGATTGTTATCGCCGGCCACACCTATCAGACTAGAGATTTTATGCCCAGAGTCAGTGCCAAACTAAGAATCCCTTTTATTCCCGACGTAGTATCTGTGAATAATAATAGTTATATAAAACAGGTTCTTAATGCAAAACTCAATGCAGAGATATCATCTTTAGCGGATCAATTTATCCTTAGTTTTCAATCAGCTGCATTCAGTGAAGAGGGTTTGAAATTAGGTTCCTGCGATTCTGAAGTGTATAAGCCTAGTCTTGATTTAAGTGTTGTACGCTCCACATCTGAAGAACCATTCCAAGAAGAGGCTGGAGATGTAGATCTCGAGAGTGCAGAGCTACTGGTTTCCGTTGGTCGAGGTATTGAAAAAGAGGAGAATATTTCCATGGCCTTTGATCTCGCTAAGGTGATAGGAGCTGAGGTATCTGCTAGTCGTCCAGTTGTAGACTCTGGCTGGATAGAATCATTCAGACAAGTAGGAAGTTCTGGCAGTAATGTTGCTCCAAAGCTTTATTTTTCCCTTGGTATTTCAGGTGCCATTCAGCATGTTGTGGGGATGAAGGGTGCGAAAAGTATCTTAGCTATTAATAAAGATCCTGACGCGCCAATTTTTGAAATTGCTGATTATGCAGTTATAGGTGATGTTCTTGAAATTGTTCCAAGGCTCATTGAAGCATTAGATAAATCATAATACTTGCTATCCAATCTTGAAAAAATAATTTTTGTTTTGCTGGTAATTAGCTCATTGGGAGTTTCATATATTACCTTCAAAAAGATGTTCAAGGTCATTCTCGCTGGAACAAACCCAATCATATGGACAGATGTATTAAGGAATTGGAATGCAGGCCTAGTTGCATTCATAAGCCAAAAAACACTCTTCAAAACTCGTCCAATTGTAGGACTTATTCATGCGTTAGTAGCATGGGGGTTTACCCTTTATCTTGCCGTGAACATCATTGATGTTCTATATGGTTTCATACCCAATTTTAAATTTCTTCCTAACAATATTGTTGGTGATGTCTACCGATTATTTGTTGATATATTTAGCGTTTTGGTACTTCTTGGCGTACTTTACTTTCTTGCTCGCCGTTTTATAATAAAAGAAGACAGACTCACCATAAAAGATCCTGTGATGTTATCAGATAAAGCAAAAAAAGGAATGAAGTTTGACTCTTTTCTTGTGGGTGCTTTTATTATTGTTCATATTGGTGCAAGATTTTTGTCCGCTAGTTTTGAGATTGCAATCCATGGTCCCGATTGGAGTCAGCCAGCAGCTAATATTGTTGCAACCTTTTGGTCAACTCTTACTCCTGATGCAATTATTGTATCTGAACATGTTACATGGTGGCTTGCTATTGGCCTAATCCTTTTATTCTTGCCGTACTTTCCTTTCTCTAAGCATGCTCACTTATTCATGGGGCCATTAAACATTATGGCCTTAGAAAATCGTAGGTCGATGGCTGCAATTGAAACAATTGACTTTGAGAATGAAGACCTTGATCAATTTGGAGCTGGACAAATCCAACACCTCCCTCAAACTCAATTACTAGATGGTTATGCATGCATACAATGCAGTAGGTGCCAAGACGCATGTCCTGCTTACGAAACCGGCAAGGAGTTGTCTCCATCTGCACTCGAGATAAATAAACGCTATTTTATTAATGATAATATATCAACACTAGCAAACGGTGAATCCATCGACAAGGCATTAACAGATTGGATGCTGACAGAAGAGGCAGCATGGAGTTGCACCACTTGTGGATATTGTGTTGAAGTCTGCCCAGTTGGAAATGAGCCGATGATAGACATACTCAGAGCAAGGCAAAATCTGGTAATGATGGAGTCAAATTTCCCTAAGGATGCGATGGAGACATTTGAAAAGATGGAGAACTATGGAAATCCTTGGGGACTTTCACCTCAGGATAGAGAAAATTGGATGGATGGATTGGACGTACCCCTGATGCGCGAAAAGAAAAATGCTGAAGTTTTATATTGGGCTGGATGCAGTGGAGCATATGACTCACGTGGTAGAGAAATATCTCAATCAGTAGCCAAAATTTTGAATGAAGCTGATATAGACTATGCCTGCCTTGGGAATGAAGAAACCTGCACAGGAGACTCTGCAAGGAGAATTGGTAACGAATATCTTTTTCAAACAATGGCAGAACAAAACAAGGAAACTTTTGGGCAATATAATTTTAAGAAAATAGTTACTCAATGTCCACACTGTTTTACAACCCTAAAAAATGATTACGCAGAAATGGGGATTGAGCTAGACGTCGTGCACCATTCTCAATTCATAGATGAACTAATAAATGAAAAGAAAATAGAACCAAAACCTTATGTTGATGAAGATATTACATTTCATGACCCTTGTTATTTGGGAAGACATAATGGGGAATATGACGCTCCAAGGAAGGTGCTGCAATCAGTTCTCAAAGAAGGTCGCATCAAAGAAATGGAGCAAAGTAAATCCGATAGCTTTTGCTGCGGTGCTGGTGGAGGGAATATGTGGTATGAGATAAAAACAGGGGAGAGGATCAATCAGAATCGAGTCAATCAAGCGGTTGGCACTGAAGCAAAAACAATTGCAGCAGCATGCAACTTTTGCAATATTATGCTTGAGGATGGTGTTAAGACCACGGGGAATGAAGAAAATGTCAAGGTTTTGGATATTGCAGAAATGGTATCAAAGGGGCTTGAATAGCTAATCCACTTTGAATTCCAAGAAATAACCTTTTTAGTTCTTGAGACCGATTTCCATCAGTCTCTCATCAAGGTACTCCCTCGCTGTATATTTATCAGATAACTGAACTGAATCTTCTGGATGTAAAAAGAGTGGCATTGAATATCTACTAATATTTTTTATATTGTTTCCAGGATTGACGATCTGATGCGTAGTTGAAGGGAAATATCCACCTGATGCCTCTTGAAGCATATCACCTGTATTAATTGCAAGGCATCCAGGGTCGCAGGATACATCGTGCCAAGATTCATTTATATCTTTTACCTGGAGCCCAGGCTGGGTCCCGGCAACAAGAACTGTTATTAAATTTATATCCTCATGTGCGGCTCCACGAATTGCACCATCTTTTTCATTACCATCAAGGGGAGGATAGTGAATGATTCGCAATAGATTGGTCTTACTGTCTATGATCATTTCGTCCAACGGAACTGAAAAATTAGATTTCACTTTTTCTGGAGTTTCTTCTTGTATCCATCCTAATAAGGTTGATGTCAGCTCCAGCAGCTGCTTGTACAAAATTTCTGTAGCATCGGATATCTCTTTTGGGTATCTACCCCATGGGTAGATATGATAAAATTCTTTTAAATCTTTTAGCGAATGACCTTTGGCATTTTCAGTTAAAAAAGGGAAATAACCATCTTGTTTTAATGGATCGAAAAGATATTTATCTTTTAGGTTGGAACTAAAAAAATCTTCCCACTCTAAGTATACTTTATCAATTAAACTCTTATTAATAGGGTGATTAGTGAGAATGCTAAACCCAGTTTGCTTAAGAGACCTGGTAAATTCATATGGAGCATCTATTTGTTTATAATCTACCTTGCGAACATTCATGGATTAACCTTTGGCGTGATCCTCCAAGCTAATCAGTTTGATACCTACCTCTTTTGCACGTTCTATAATTCGCTCATCCCTATATAGCTCATCGTAATAGATAATTTTAATACCTGCATTTGCAATGAGTTTAAAACAGTTATAACATGGAGATGCGGTGACATGTATTTCAGATCCCTCAACCTTTACACCATTTTTTGCTGCCTGTACGATTGCATTTGCTTCAGCATGTGTAGTTCGTACACAGTGACCATCAACCATTTCACATCCAACCTCATCGCAATGAGGGAGGCCTTTTATACTCCCATTATATCCTGTTGATAAAATGGTTTTATTTCTAACAATAACTGCTCCTACATGCTTTCTACTGCAAGTGGAGCGAGTTGATACTTCTCTAGCAATGTTCATAAAATAAGTATTCCAACTTACACGTTCTTTAGACATCTCTAGGCATCTCTTCTGCTATAGATTTTGACAGCATAACGTGGTTCCCCATAATAGATCTTTTTTGCGACTTGTGCAAGCTGAGCTGTAAGTATTAGATATGCCCAGGTTGGGACGGTGACACTGGCACATCCTTTGATGATAACTTTCTTATCTTTGTAATGATCTAGATCTAATTTATCAACCATTTCACGAAAAGACTTTTCACGGATGATGCCATTGTCTAGGAAGTCATCAAGTAGGACTGTTTCCATTTAAAAGTATTGTTTAATATTGGCCAGAGAATTACAAAAAAGATCAATGTCTTTTTCATCATTATAGATATATAAACTCAGACGGGCTACAGAATTTTCGTCTAGTCTTGATAGTAAAGGTTGTGCACAGTGGTGGCCAACTCTTATTGCAATGTTATCTTCATTTAAGAATTGAGCTAAATCTTGAGCATGAATACCGTCTACATTAAAACTTATGACGCCCGTTCTTCTTTTGGGTGAACCAAAAACATTAACCTTTTCAATGTGAGACATCTTTTCTAATGCGTATTCGGTAAGCTTTTTCTCATGCTCGAAAACTTCATCCATACCCAAATCATTTAAATAGTCAATTGCGGCACCAAGCCCAACAGCCTGCACAAAATTGGGTGTTCCAGCCTCAAACTTATATGGGACTTGGTTCCAGGTAGAAGACTCCATTGTAACCGTCTCAATCATTTCACCTCCTCCCATGAATGGGTCCATATGTTCTAAGTTTTCCATTCTACCCCATAATATTCCAACACCGGTTGGGGCCAACATTTTATGACCCGAGAACACATAAAAATCACATCCCAATTTCTTAACATCAACTGATTGGTGTGGCACACCCTGTGCTCCATCAACAATAAATATAGCTCCTATTTCCTTAGCAATCTTGGCTATCTCACTTATTGGGTTTATGGTTCCAAGAACATTGGATACGTGGGTTATTGAAATAATTTTTGTTGAATCTGTAAAAGTTGTTTCTAAATTGGTTAGGTCAAGGTCGCCATTCTCATTCATAGGAATGAATTTAAGATTAGCGCCGGTTCGCCCGCATGCCATCTGCCATGGAACGAGGTTTGCATGGTGTTCCATCTCAGAAACCAAAATATCATCTTCCGGTCCGAGTTTGTTTCCTAAGCTGTGGGAAAGGAGATTTAGTGATTCAGTGGTCCCACCTGTAAAAATAATTTCACTTTCAGATTCTGAGTGAATAAAGTTTGAAACTTTTTTTCTAGAATTTTCAAACTTCTCAGTTGCCTCACTACCTATATCGTATAATGCTCTGTGTACGTTTGCGTTCGTTTTTGAATACATCGAATGTATTGCATCCAATACTTGTTGAGGTTTTTGTGTGGTAGATGCATTATCTAAATAAACAAGATCAGAATCATCAAATATAGGAAAATCGGATTTTACTGAAGGTTTCATTAAAACATACCAAGCTCAAGCTGTGCTTCTTCGCTCATCATATCTCTTGTCCACATTGGTTCCCAAACTAATTCAACAGAAACATCTTCTACTCCATCAAGTCCATTAACCTTACGATCAACTTCATCTGCGATTACAGGTCCCATACCACAACCAGGGGCGGTTAAGGTCATTTTAATACTTACTCTCTTACCACTGTTTCCATCCTCCATTGACAAATTATATATGAGGCCAAGTTCAACTATGTCAACGGGTATTTCAGGATCATAGCAGGTTTTTAACTGGTCCCAAATCTGTTTTTCAATATCCCCTGAAGGTTCAGCTTTTTCTTGCTCTTTTACTTCTATCCCAAGTGCGTCAGCATTTTCCGCTCTTATTTGAACCATGTTCCCATTCATTATAACAGTGTAATTACCGCCTAGTGCTTGGGTAATCTTCACTAGATTCCCTGCAAGTAATTTTACCTCGTCACCTGAAGGAACCATGTAGGCATCTACGTCACGGAGTAGTCGAATTGATTCTGAATTAGTGGAATTCATTTTAAGGAATTGTGAATTTTTTGAACTGCACTAGAAAATCCATTTGTTCTTTGACTTGTAATGGTCTTATCGAGTCCGATTGAATAGAGTATGTCACTGCTGTTGATTGAAAGAATATTATCTGCAGTTTGCCCAGAGTATACCTTTTCTAAAATTGTTAAAAGTCCTTTTACAATCAATGAATCAGAGTCTGCCCTGAAGGTAAATGTATCATCGCTATTTTGCTCTGTAACAACCCATGCTCTTGATGTGCATCCATTAATTTTATTTTGTTCAACTTTCTCATTCTCTTTTAATTGCTCCGATTCTTTTGCCATATCCATTAGCTGAACAAATTTATCTTTAGGGTCTTCAAAGAGCATAAACAGTTCTTTAAGACTAGTTAATTGTTGTTGCATGTCCATTAGTTCTTTTGTTCAAGCCAGGTGTTGAAATAGGTAATTACAAGATCTTTGATATCATGATTTTTAATGCCCTCAATGATTTCAGATGCAAAACCATGTACCAATAAAGCGGTAGCAGCTTCTTGGTCGATACCTCGCGACCTAATGTAGAATAATGCATCTGATTCTAATGCGCCAGTTGAAGAGCCATGGGAGCACTTAACATCATCAGCATATATTTCAAGCTGTGGATTTGAATTCATTAATGCTTCTTTTGATAATAATAAATTTTTATTAGACTGACTCGAGTCAGTTTTTTGTGCTCCATCATGCACAATAACACGTCCATTAAAAACACCTGAAGAATTACCTTTAAGTATGGATTTAAAGTTCTGGTCACTTATGCAATTGGGAGCGTGATGATTTGTAACAACGTTTACATCAAGGTGTTGTTTATGATCTGATAGACTAAGACCCTTAACAAAACAATTAGCTCCTTTTTCGCAAAGATCTATATTGACATCTGTTCTACCCAACTTTCCTCCAAACGCAAATTGAACAAAATCATAGCTAGAATCTTCTAGTTGTTTTACGTGTAAGTTTCCCATATTAATTGTCGATTCAGAATTATTTTGTAATCTAATATGGTCCAATCTTGCATTTCGTTCGATGTTTACAATCACAGATTGGTTGAAAAGGTATTCATTACAATCTCCAACATGCTGCTCGAAAAGGGATAACGAACTTGACTCTCCAATATCAACATGAATTCTTGGAGAGGTCATTAATTTTTCATCACTAGAGCATATAAATAGAAGCCTAATTGGTTCACTAATCTGGATACCTTTATCAACAATAATAGATACTCCACTATCTATAAATGCTGTATTCAACAGATCAAACGAGGATTTGGTTGGCTGTGATAGGGCCCAGCCATTTTGTTCCATGTATTTTTGGTTGGATATGACTCCTAATCCTTTTGGTAATGCCGATAAACTTTCTTGAAGATGACCATTAAAAAAAACCACCGTTTTAAGGGAATTTAATTCGTGTCCAGAAATGTTGAAATCGGCATTAGGCGCATCCTTTTTTTCTGAAATTCTGAAACTGCCTTTTTTGATGGATGATATATCTGTAAATCTCCAGTTCTCATCTTTTTTAGTAGGAAGGCCTTGTTCGGTAAGTTTATCAAATGCTTTCGTCCTGAAAGGATTAGCTTCTCTAGCGAGATACTTTCTGTTAATTATCTTTACAAACTCTGATTTAAAATAATCAGGCATTATTCCTCGAGCCATTCGTATCCCCTCTCTTCTAGCTCAAGTGCAAGTTCTTTGCCTCCTGAACGAACAAATTTCCCATCAATTAAAACATGGACAAAGTCAGGCTCGATGTATTTAAGCAGTCTTTGATAGTGGGTAATCACAAGAAAAGATCTGCTTGGGTTCCTGTACTTATTAACTCCGTTTGCGATTATTTTTAATGCGTCAATATCTAAACCTGAGTCAGTCTCATCCATAATCGCTAGCTCTGGCTCTAGTGTAAGCATTTGTAATATTTCGTTTCGTTTTTTTTCTCCACCCGAGAACCCTTCATTTACTGCTCTTTGGAGATAGGAGATATCCATGTCTAATTCAGTTAACTTTTCCTTTACTAGTTTTAAAAACTCTGCTGCGTTTAATTCTTTTTTACCACTATTCTTCAGCTTTGAGTTTAATGCTGCTTTTAAAAAGTATGTATTATTGACGCCTGGCATTACAACTGGATATTGGAATGACATAAAGATACCTGCTAAGGCCCTCTTCTCTGGGGACCACTCAATTATTGATTCATCTTTATACTTGATGTCACCTTCTGATATAACATATCCATCTTTACCTGTTATTACGTTTGAAAGGGTGCTCTTTCCTGAACCATTTCGTCCCATTACCGCATGTATCTCTCCGGGACTTATACTTAGATCAACACCTTTTAATATTTCTTTTCCAGAGACACCGGCGTGTAGATTTTTTACGCTTAACATTTCACTATTACAGATTTACCCAACGCTGCCCTCGAGCGTTACTTCCATTAGCTTGGTCGCTTCAACAGCAAACTCCATTGGCAGTTCATTAAATACTTCTTTACAGAAACCGTTTACGATCATTGAGACTGCATCTTCTGATGAAATTCCTCTTTGATTGCAATAGAACAATTGATCTTCACCGATGTTGGATGTGGTTGCCTCATGTTCCATTTGTGCAGATGGATTTCGAATATCTATATACGGAAAAGTGTGCGCGCCGCACTTATCACCAATGAGAATGGAATCGCACTGGGAAAAATTTCTAGCATGGTCTGCTCCTCTCATTATTTTAACTTCTCCTCGATAGGTCTGTTGCCCTTGGCCTGCAGATATGCCTTTAGAAATGATGGTACTTTTTGTATTCTTGCCTAAGTGAATCATTTTTGTACCGGTATCTGCCTGCTGGTGATTATTTGTAACAGCAACCGAGTAGAATTCACCTATAGAGTTATCACCTTTTAATATGCATGATGGGTATTTCCAGGTAACAGCAGAACCTGTTTCTACTTGGGTCCATGAAATTCTGGCGTTTTCTTCAAGGCAGGTTCCTCTCTTTGTTACAAAATTATAGATGCCACCTTTCCCAGTATCAGGATCTCCTGGATACCAATTTTGAACGGTTGAATATTTAATGGTAGCATCTTTGTGAGCTACTAATTCTACTACCGCCGCATGGAGCTGATTTTCATCTCTCATTGGAGCAGTGCAACCCTCAAGGTAGCTTACGTGACTTCCTTCATCAGCAATGATTAGTGTTCTCTCAAACTGCCCTGTATTTGCTTCATTTATTCTAAAATAGGTTGATAGCTCCATGGGGCAGCGAACACCTTTTGGAATATAGACAAAAGAACCATCCGTAAAAACTGCTGAGTTTAAGCTAGCAAAGTAGTTATCGGTATGGGGTATCACCGATCCAAGGTACTTTTTGACTAAGTCTGGGTATTCTTTCACAGCCTCTGAAAAACTACAAAAAATCACCCCAGCTTTTTTCAGGTCCTCTTTGAATGTTGTTGCAACGGAAACGCTGTCAAAAACTGCATCTACGGCAACCCCAGATAACATTTTTTGTTCCTCCAAAGGAATTCCAAGCTTGTTGTAGGTCTCCAATAACTTTGGGTCTACTTCATCTAGGCTAGCCAGCTTTTTCTTTTTTGGTTCTGAGAAGTAACTAATCGACTGATAATCAATATCTGGATATCCAATATTTGCCCATCTTGGCTCTTCTTTTCTAAGCCAATGTCGGTATGCTTTTAGACGCCAGTCCAAGAGCCACTTCGGCTCTTCTTTCTTTTTGGAGATAGTCCTTATCACATCTTCATTAAGACCAGGGGGTATCGTTTCAGATTCAATATCTGTAACAAAACCATATTTATAATCTTTTTCAAGATTAGAGTCAATTATAGTTTGTTCGTTTTGGATGTTCATGATTATTTACTTTTAAGTTATAAATTAGGCAGAGAAACTAGTGCCGCAGCCACATGTGCGTTCGGCGTTTGGATTTTTTATTTTAAATCCCCCATTTAATAAGTCATCTGAGTAGTCAATCTCCACATCTTTAAGGTACAGCCAGCTCTTGAGATCGCACACTATTGTAAGTCCATTTGACTCAAATTCCTTATCATAATCCCCCTTTTTATTTTCAAAGTCCATTTTATACGTCATTCCAGAGCAACCTCCGCCTTCAACTGACATGCGTAAAAAGTGATCATTCTTTCCATCTGATTTCATTACGGCCACCAATCGTTTAACAGCGGATTCAGATACTGTTATAGTCGCATTCTTAAACTCGGACTGTTGTTGTTCGATTGACTTGTTATCTAGTGTATCACTCATTTAATCCCACTCCGTTTCAATTTTTTGTGAATTACTTGTTTTGTTAACTGAGTCAAAACCTAACTTAGTTCTTGCATCTTCTGTCATCATATCGGGGTTCCATGGAGGATCAAAGGTTATGGCTACTTCTACTGATTCAACTTGATCTAGCTTTGAAACTTTAGATTTGATATCATCTGCCATACTTTGGCCCATGCTGCATCCAGGTGTGGTAAGTGACATAGTTATGTCAACCTTACTCTTATCCCTATCTTCCTCAATTATGTCAATGTCATAAATAAGTCCAAGGCTCCATAGGTCCAGTGGTATTTCTGGATCATAACAAGACATTAATACATCAATTATATTTTTCTTAAGGTCCATTAGTGAGTAACCTCTGCTAGAGTCATATTATTAAACATTTTTCTTATTGAATCATTGATTCGATTGATTGGCGTCCGAATAGTGCAACCATCCATCTGCTCGCACCCGGAATCAAAATAGCAATCCATTATTCCCATCGGGCCTTCAATTACTTCAAAAAAATCTGTAAGCCTCATGCTTTCAGGGTCTATTGCTAGCCTGTATCCCCCGTAAGGCCCTTTGACAGCATCGACAATATTCTTTTTTGCTAAACGTTGAAGAACTTTTGCTAATAGTTCCTTGGGAACACCATAGGCATTTGCCAATTCCTTGGCGGAAGCTAACTCCTCTTTATCAAGACCCTGTAAATGCCGTAGCGCTATTAGTGCGTACTCAACTTTTCTGCTTATTTTTAACATAGTAATCTAATCCCTGCGATAATATATGAACCTTATATAGCGTAGTTCAATAACATTCTACGACAAATATTGTCGTATATACTTTATTCTACTTTGATTAGATAGGTCTTTTTATCGGTTATTTCCCCAATTATAGCTGTCTGACCGTTAATTTTTCTAACGTAGGACTTTGCATCTTCCATTGGCATGGAAATTAAAAGCCCACCAGATGTTTGGGCGTCAGCCGATAATAACTGTTCAATTTCGCTTAGGTCATCACTAAATGAGACAACTTTCTCAACAGATTTCAGATTTCTTTTTGTACCTCCAGGCATTACCCCTGACATCGCTAATTCTTTAGCACCGTTAAGAAATAATAGATCCTGGAATTTAATTTTTGAGGAAACATTACTATTCTCACACATTTCCTTAAGATGACCCAAGAGGCCAAAACCCGTCACATCTGTTACTGCATTAACATTGTACTCTCGAAGTTCTTGAGCTGACTTTTTATTAAGGGATGACATGGAATTTATCGCATCTTCAATGCTGTCTTGCGTTGACACACCTTTTTTTATTCCCGTAGCAATAATACCCGTACCCAGGCTCTTTGTAAGGACCAATGCATCCCCTGGTTTGGCTCCAGAATTCTTCCATATTCTATCTTGATGAATCTCGCCAGTAACTACTAAACCATATTTTGGTTCTTTATCATCAACAGAGTGTCCGCCTACAATGGGTATCCCGGCCTCATCAGCCTTGTCAGCGCCTCCCTGCAATATTTCAGTTAGTATACTTTTTGGTAGGTCATTGATGGGAAAACCAACAATATTTAGCGCAAACAATGGTTTTCCTCCCATAGCATAAATATCTGATAATGCATTTGCTGCAGCAATTTGACCAAATTGATATGGGTCGTCCACAACTGGTGTAAAAAAGTCTACTGTCTGGATAATCAAAGTTCCATTTTTTAGACGCACTACCGCGGCGTCATCAGATCCATCGTGGTCTAAAATGACTGATGAGTATGGTTTTACCTTAAGATTACCCAGTACCTGGGCTAGGTCATCAGGACCAATCTTACACGCTCAACCTGAACCATGGCTCAGTGTTGTGAGCCTAACTTTTTCTCTATTATTCATTGTTTCTATTCCAAATTTACCATCAGGTCTCATCTTCTGCTAAAGCGATGAAACCATCATTCGATGACAATGTAAATTTTTCACTCTTACTTGGAATTAATACTATTCCAAACATGTCATCTTTACTTTTTTGATCAGCATGAATTTGTAGACCGAGAATGACCTCATTGCGAAGTTTAGCAGCTTGAACACATTCACCATATAGTATGGTTATCGTTTCTCCATCTTTGAAATCAAAATAATACGATGCTGGTTTAATATAGAGTTCGCTACCTTCTGCCTGAAAAAGGTCGTCATAGACATCTAGGGCCATAGGCTCTTCGGATACTTGCGCCATAATCTGCGAAACAAATTGATTTGAAACCATAAAATCCTCAACACCACTGTTTAATATTATGTCAATATTTTCACTGTCCATTACCTCTGTAATCAACTTGGGCCATGTTTTAGAATCACTCCCACTTTTTGCTCCAACATTCTTAATTAATATTTGCCTTATTCTAATCAGAAGCGATATAACATATGCATCCATTTCTTCAATGGTTGTCCCTCCAGGAGAGAGAATTAAAATACTATCAAAGTTCTGAGGCTCAATTCCATTGAGACTATTAAGATCATTAAGATCCATTTCTTTCATTGATACTTTTATATCAGGATAATCTTCCGCAAGCATTGCCTTGCTCGAATCCATTTCAGGGACCTTGCTAGAAACAAATACACATAATTCAGAATCTTCGGGTAAATAACTGCAAAGTTTTTCCAAAATTATAGCAGTTTTTGTTGTCCAGTTTAATAGAGCTATCCTGTGTGATTTTGGTTCAACTACAAAGGTTGGTATTTCAGAAGTCGATGGTTCAAAAACAGGTTTTTCAAAATAGAAGATGGTTGAATCATCTTCAGCAAATATGATTAGCTCATCGTCACTATCAATCGGCATTTCTTTAGAAGGGTTCAAAATGATCGCTCCCTTTGAATTGTGCACACCCATCGGGGTACTACTTTTAAATCGATTAATGCTATCTCCAAAGGTCAGGTTCGCACCCCATCCATCATCTGGGCGATAAAAGTAAAATTCATTACCATCAAAACCAACCATGTCACTGTAAACAATGGATAGTCCGTTCCTACTTAGTGCCAACTGGGCGATCATTCTAGATAATACACTTACTTCATTTAATGCTTTTACATCTCCATTTGATATATTTTCAGCAAGATCCCTATCTCGGTCAGAGTGAATTTCACAAACGATGGGTGGATGTTCGTCACCATCGCAAACGGCGATGATCGACATGATAGATTTTAAAACTAATGCATCTGCAAGTGTTTTCTCGCTTTCAGGGCGCCAACTTGCGGCACTGTTCATAATGATTACAGATTTCGCGTTTTCAGCCATCACCTTCTTTAGGTTATTGATGTTAGTGACAACACCAGACCTGGTAATCACCCTGGTTGAAGCAAAATCAGAAATATTATCTCTTATAATATTATCCATTTCTTCTTTGTCATTCTCAGCTAGAATAACAATAGATGCATCAGACTCAGATTCGTTAGCTTCAATTAGTTCACGTATGATTTCTAGTATCCTATCACCAAATCCAAGAATCAAAGTATGGCCTGACTCAAGTACCAGGCTGCGTCCTCTCCTTAGTTCATCGAGCTTTGCTTCAAAAACACTTGTAATAAATGCAACCATACTAGAAAAGAGTATCAAGCCAACCATTACTGCAAGAACGGATGTTAGTTTTGCAAGCCAGTTACTGTCTCCATCGGTTTCAGCTGCAGATCCCTCCATCACTGCCACATAGACCCGCCATGGTATCTCAGCCAAACTATTAAGTGTTTCATCAGGTAAAAATGAATTTGCTATTAATCTCACAACGACCATCACTAAAAACCCAACTAAGAATAAGCCTAGGAGCGCCAAGAAGATTGAGGAACTACCCCTGGACATGAAATTATCTACCGTATATCGAAGCCTCATTTTAAAAGGGTGTTTTTTGTTCTTATTTATAGTGTTCAACTTATTATAATGGTACTTTTAAGTAAGGGATGTTAAAAAATAATATACAATAATAGGCGAATTAATTTGTTTTTCGATTCAACAGGTACTGCCTAAATTTATTAATTGATTTTTAATTAAATAGAGACCTTTAGTTTAAATTTTATAATTTTTAAAACAATATTAAACAAGTAAACAAGTAGAATATGGGAAAAAATTTCAAAACAATTGACACAGCAGTAATACGTTTTGCCGGAGATTCAGGTGACGGAATGCAGTTAACGGGTGGGCGATTTACCGAAACAACTGCGATAGTAGGTAATGACCTTAGCACTCTTCCTGATTTTCCAGCTGAGATTCGAGCACCCGCAGGATCATTAGCAGGTGTTAGTGCTTTCCAATTGAAATTTTCATCTAAGGATATTCATACTCCTGGGGACAAGCCTGATGTGCTGGTGGCTATGAACCCTGCGGCATTGAAAGTCCACCAGAAAGATCTAATCCCAGGCGGAACCATGATCATAAATACGGATGCTTTTTCAAAGAAAAATTTAAACTTTGCAGGATATGAGACCAATCCCGTTGAAGATGGTTCGCTTGATGATTATTTTACCGTAATACCAATTGAAATGAATAAAATGGTCACTGCAGCATGCGAGGGTATGGATCTTCCTGGGAAGCTTGTATTAAGAACTAAAAATTTCTTTGCACTCGGCGTGTTGTTTTACATGTACGACAGGCCAATGGATGCTACTGAAAAATGGTTGAAGAAAAAATTTGCTGGTAAAGATACAATCATTGAAGCAAATACCAAGGCAATGAACACAGGTTATAATTTCGCGCACACAACTGAGTTATTTACAACAAGATTCAAAGTTGAAAAAGCATCCCTTCCTCCCGGAACTTATCGAAATATAAATGGTAACCATGCCACCTCACTTGGTCTGCTTGCTGCGTCAGAAAAATCAGGGCTGGGTCTATTTTTAGGCAGTTACCCAATTACACCAGCTAGTGACATCCTGCACACTCTCTCATCATGGAAACATTTTGGGGTGAAAACATTTCAAGCAGAAGATGAAATTGCTGGTGTCACATCGGCAATAGGCGCGGCATATTCAGGAAGCTTAGCTGTTACAACCACCTCAGGACCTGGAATTGCTCTAAAAGGCGAGGCCCTTGGCCTTGCTATTATGACAGAGCTGCCACTAGTAGTGATAAATGTTCAAAGAGGCGGGCCAAGCACAGGTTTGCCAACTAAAACAGAGCAATCAGATCTCAACCAGGCTTTATATGGACGTAATGGCGAGGCACCAATGCCTGTTATTGCTGCAGCAACCCCCGGTGACTGTTTTTACGCTGCCTATGAGGCTTGTCGAACTGCAGTAAAATATATGACACCTGTTATGTTACTTACTGATGGCTATTTAGCAAACGGATCCGAGCCATGGAATATTCCTAATGTTGAAGATCTAGAACCAATAGATGTAAAGTTTGCAGACAAGCCAAATGCGGATGGGGATTTTTTACCATATATGAGAGATGAAAAAACCTTCGCCCGTCCTTGGGCAATTCCTGGGACTCCCGGATTAGAACACAGGGTAGGTGGGATCGAAACCGCTGAAAATACAGGACATGTTAGCTACGATCCAGAAAACCATCACAATATGTGTGTGGCAAGACAAGAGAAAGTAAATAAAGTTCAAAATGACATTCCAGATACAGAAATTTTTGGGGATTCTAGCGGAGATTTACTTATATTAAGTTGGGGAGGTACCTATGGAGCTTGCAGATCTGCGTCTGAGACTTTACAAGAGGAAGGTAAAAAAGTCTCACACGTGCATGTTCGCTGGATTAGTCCTCTTCCAAAGGATTTAGGTGAAATTTTAATTAACTTTAAACATATTTTAGTTCCTGAAATAAATCTTGGTCAATTTCTTAGACTGATTAGATCTGAGTATCTAGTTGATGCTAAAGGGTTAAACTTGGTGAGAGGTAGGCCGATTGGTGCAGCAACTATTGTTGAAACTGTAAATAAAACATTAGGATAGATTATGAGTGAAACTCAAGAAACACAGTTAACTAAAAAAGATTTTGTATCAGACCAAGCTGTTCGATGGTGCCCAGGGTGCGGTGACTATGCTATCTTGGCACAAGCACAAAAGCAAATGCCAACATTTGGGCGAAAACGTGAAGATATTGTTTTTGTTTCTGGGATAGGTTGTTCAAGCAGATTTCCATATTATATGAACACATACGGTTTTCATTCCATTCATGGCAGAGCACCGGCAATTGCTTCTGGGGTCAAAATTGCAAATCCAGATTTGTCAGTCTGGATTGTAACCGGAGATGGTGATGGTCTCTCTATAGGTGGTAATCACTTTATGCACGCTCTTAGAAGAAATATGGATTTTAATATATTAATGTTTAATAATCGTATTTACGGATTGACGAAAGGTCAATATTCGCCAACATCTGAGGTTGGTAAGGTCACCAAGGCTACGCCATATGGTTCAATTGATATTCCTCTAAATCCTCCTTCCTTAGCATTAGGTGCTCAGGCTACTTTTGTTGCTCGCACTATCGATCGCTGGCAAAAACATCTTGCTGAAATGATGGATAAAGCTCATAACCATGACGGTGGCACTTTCATTGAAATTTATCAAAATTGCAATATCTTTAACGATGGCGCATTTGAGGACTATACTGGTTCAGAAAAATTTGATAATGTAATCGAATTGAAAAACGGTGAGCCAATGTTATTTGCAAGAGAAACAAAAGGGATAAAACTTGATGGATCTACTGCAACAGTAGTGGATATGGAAAATACCAGCATGGATGACATACTAATCCACGATGAGACAAACCTAGATCTCGCACACATAATTGCTAACTGGACATCTAACCCAGATCTTCCTGAGCCTATTGGAGTAATATACTCGATCAATAAGCCCACATATAACCAAGATATGGTTGATCAGATAAACTTTGCCAAGGAAAAGAAAGGAACCGGTAGCGTACAAGATTTACTCAATGCTGGAGACACCTGGAAAGTAGAGTAGATATGGGTACCCGCATTGAACGGGACAGTATTGGTGAATTAAAGGTCCCATCAGATAAATACTACGGAGCCCAAACCCAGAGATCTCTTGAAAACTTTAAAATAGGTGGAGAGGTCTTCCAGAGGGAGTTTATTCGAGCATATGGACTGATAAAAAAAGCAGCTGCGTCAGTCAATCATAAATTCGGTAATATCAATGATAAAATCCTAACAGCAATCCATAAAGCTTCCGATGAAGTAATCTCTGGCGCTCTCGACGAACATTTTCCTCTAGTAATTTGGCAAACAGGAAGCG
>MDTB01137259.1_pt1 | contig 43446 bp, 42 predicted proteins | sample 811161 | NCBI WGS metagenome assembly MDTB01 (sample SAMN05326650, study PRJNA326480) | marine metagenome | isolation source: seawater | place: Mediterranean Sea | collected 2009 | reverse complement strand
TTTTAGAAATTTAACAACTTTTTGGGCTTCATCCGGATTATTAAATTTAATTAGAATATAATTTCCATATTGAGATCTATTTTTTAATCCAATTTTTTTTAGGTAATTTTTAATAAATTTTCTAGATTTTTTTATCTTAAGGATGCCTTTTCTAACAATTTGAAAATTATCCAAAAGATATTCTGCAATAACGATGCTCACAGAACTTAATTCGTGCGCTATTCTTGCCTTAGATAAAATTTCCATATTTTTTTTAGTTGAAATAGTATATCCAGCTCTAATAGAAGGTACTCCAAAAGCCTTGGAAAATGTTCTTAGTATAATTAAATTATCAAATTTTTTCAACAATGGTACTGCTGTCTTTGCGCCAAAATGGTAATAAGCTTCATCAACTACTAAAAAGCATTTAATTTTTTTACACCTGTTTGCAATCTTCTTTATAAATTCAAGTCCGAAAGTATTTTCTATTGGCTGATTAGGGTTAGGTAAAAATAAAATTTTGGGTCTTTTTTTAAAAAAATTATCTAGATCTTTTTTTTTAATTTCGTAATCATTTGAATAACCTATTTTGTATAGTTTTAATTGAAAAATATCTGAATAAACTTGATACATGGCATAAGTAGGGCTTAAGACTGCTATCGTATCTTTTGGTTTTGTTATTAAAGACAATAAATTTTTTATACTTCCGTCTATTCCAGAAGTTATCAAAATTTGATTTTCTAAAACTTTATTAAATTTTGCAATTTTTTTGTATAGACTTGATATTTCGGGATAAGTGCTTAAAAAACTAATTGGTTTTCCTCTTAAAGCATTTTTTAAAAAATTTTGCGGCCAAACATCAACCTTTTCATTTCTATCAAGCCTCAAACCTTTCACTAAATTTCTGCCCTCAGCTACCCTTTTACGCTGTAATTTTTTTAAATGTAAGTTTCTTTCAAATAACATTATCTATATTAATCTTTCTACAAGTTTAAGATCTTTAAAATTATCGACTGCATGGGTGTATCTAGAAATCTTTACAAGTTTCACTTTTAAATTATTTTCAACAACTCTTAACATATCGATTGACTCTGCTTTTTCGAGTTTTGTTTCTTTAAGTGAGCTATATTTGAATAAGAAATCTCTTCTAAATGGAATTACACAAACTTGCTTGAAATAAAAGTTTTTAATGAATTTTATAAAAAAAGGTATCACTGATCTTGAAAAATAAACTGCATTCATTTTTTTATCATAAGTAACTTTTATTGTATTCTTATCAAATAATTCGTCCTTACTTCTTATAGGACTTACTAAATTAATTACATTGATTGATTTATCGCTTAACATAGGTCTCAAAGCTTTATCAATCATTTTACCTGTTACCATAGGTTCGTCTCCTTGTATCATTACTACAATTTTGTATTTTTTATTTTTATTTTTCTCTAGTTTTTTTACTGCTTCGCAAACTCTATCGGATGCTCTATTATGCTTTTTGCTTGTCATAATTACATCTTTTTTTAGAGATGATATAAATTTAAAAATTTCTTTATCACACGTAGCGGTAACAACTTTTTTCACTAATTTGCTTTTTTCACAATTATTAATAATCCTTTGAACCATAGGCATCCCATTAATCTTTTTTAAAGGTTTGCCTGGAAATCGTGAACTTCCCATTCTTACTGGAATAACAGCCAAAATGCTCATTTTTTTGAATCTTTTTTAAACATATTTTCCACTGCATTACTTATAATGTAAGCGTCTGTGCTATAAGGTATAAATTTAAAACCCTCTTTGGCAAGTTTATTTAATTTCTTATAATTAGGCTCTATTAAATGAAATCCACAAGGAATTTGATTTTTTTTGCATTCTAATTTTATGAATTTAATTGCTTCTTTAAATTTTCGGTTATTAAAATTTCCAGGGACTCCCATAGAAGCAGATAAATCATAAGGTCCAATCAGAATACAATCCAAATTTTTTACTTTTAAAATTTCATCAATATTTTTTAAACCTTCTTTATTTTCAATCATTGCAATAATAATTGGTGAAGTTTTTGATTTAATATAATTTATGAAATTCTTACCAAAATCATTAGACCTCGAAAAACCAACTCCTCTTTTACCTTTAGGTGGTAACAAATTCAAATCTATGATCTTTTTTAATTCAAAACTATTTTGAATATTGGGTATTATTATACCATCAGCTCCAGCATCTAAAATCTGTCTACATAATTCTAAATTTTTACTTGGCAAACGCACAAGTGCAGGTTTTTTATTTTTTTCTGAAACTCTTATAAGTTGACTGAGATCTTTTATGTTAAAAACTCCATGTTCAAGATCAAAAGTTAAACAATCAAATTTTTTATGACATAAAATTTCCGCTAAATTGGGATCAGAAATTTGTGACCAAGAGCTCACAACTTTTTTTTTTAATTTTGATCTCAGTTTTTTTATTCTTTTATAATTCATAATTTTTTTATTTTATTACCATAATCTACTATATTGAATTTAAAATTTTCATTTTTTGGAAAGAGTATTTTTCCTGATCTAGGTTTAAAAAGTGTAGGTTTGATATCGTAATGACCTTTATTTTTCAAATAAATGATCTTTTTTCTTCGAATATTAAATAAATTTGACAATATTTTAAAAAAGTAATTTGCTTTAATTTTTTTAGCTCCCGTAATAACAAGATATTTATTATTATATTTTTTTGAAAGTGATTGTAATGATAATTTTGCAGCGTCTTTAACATATATGTATCTTCTTATTGAATTACGTGTGCCCTTGTAAATTAGTCTTTTTCGAAAGAGTACATTTTCTAAAATTTGTCTAACACCATTATCTAATCCAGCCCTTGGACCATAAATGGAGCCAAATCTCAATATTGTAAAATTTAAATTATATTTTTTTTTAAATTCTTCAACATAATCCTCAGCAGCTTTTTTGCTTCTTCCGTAAAATCCACCTTCCTCCGTATTAGCGTAGATAGTACTAGCATGTATAAATTTTTTTATTTTAAATTTTGATGATATTTCTAAAGCATTTACTGTTCCTAAAATATTATATTTAACTGTTTTCATCGGATCAAATTTTAAATAATCCATATTTGCAGCTCCGGCAAAATTAAAGACATAATCTGCTCCCTTTATAGCTTTTGATAAAGCCTTCTTATCTAAAATATCGCCTTTAATAAATCTTTGTTTTTTATTTTTATATCTAGATTTGTTCTTATCAAAAATCGTAACAATAAAATTTTTTTCAGATAGTAATTCACAAAGATGTGAACCTAAGAAACCACTTCCTCCAAGAACAGTTATTTTAATCATTCTATCGATACCATAGTTGGTTAAATTGATTTTCATTTTCTTTTTTAGCTACCTTTAATCTAAAATTATTATTCATCAAAAATTTTTCTATAGATTTTAAATTATTCATGAATTTTTGATCTACTTCAACTAATATACTTTTCGTATTATGTAAAATCCCATCAAGACTAGACACTATCAAGTGTTCGATGCCATCTACGTCAATTTTAATATGATGAGGACTTTTAAAATTCATCAATGAACAAATTGTTTTAGGCTCAATTGATAATAAATTATAATTAAAAAATTTTTTTATCTCTATTCCATCTTGATTGAACAATTTTTCAGCTAAACTTGACATTGCTCCGCCCTGTTCTGTGCTTGACATATTAAAATTCTTAATACCTGTAGTATTTGATAAAGCTAAAGGAACAATAGTAATTTTATTTTCAAGTCTATTTTTAAATATATTTTTAGCTAAAATTTCTAAATTAAAAACTGATGGCTCAAAACTAATCACATTTATTTTTTTTGAAGCAGCATAACAGCTGTAGAGACCAATATTAGATCCTATATCCCAAAAAATTTCGTTTTCTTTGAATTCATCAATCCAATCTATCGTTTCTGGTTCTTTAGATAAAAATGTCTTTGCTCTCCAATAACATAATCGATTTGGAGTATAAAAAATAAGTTTTAATTCTCCATGAACAATTTCAATTTTGTTTTTTGAAATATTATTTAATATTAAATCGTTAAAATATCTTCCAGCATTAAAACTTGATGTAATTTTAATTAAAATAAAAGTAAATAATTCTAAAATTGATTTAAATAAGGCTTTCATTGATTAAAAAAAATCTTTAAACAAATAATTAATATTTTTTTTGTAATTACTTAAAGGGACATATTTTTTAAAATTAATTTTATAACTCAAATTTATCGTCTCAAGACATTTTGCTAAATTTTCTTCATTATTCACGTAATATATTGCAGAGTCTTTTGTTGTTAAATTTTCTTCCGCTTCACAATGTTTGTATCTTTTCCACCTATCAAGCAGAATCACTGGGCAACCAGAATTTAGTGAGTCTTCAATAACTGTAGAGGAAAAGCTAATCGTTGCTAATATATTATCAAAAGCAGATGAGATCTTTTCTTTAGAAAATTCAAGTTTAGTAAAAACCTTTTTGAGTATATCAATTTGACCGTAAGCAGAAGGATGTAATTTTACAAGAAATTTGTAGTTATTTTTTCTAGAAAATTTTTCTAAGAAAAATAAATTATCTATAAATTCATAATACATTTCAACCCCACAAAGCTGAATGCTTTCAAAATTTTTAATTGTTACTGCGTATAATAATTTTTTGTTTTTTTTTTTATTTTCTTTTTTTTTTGTAAATATCATATTTCCACAATTTATAATTTGTTTAAAGTCATTAGCGCGATTTTCAAAAAAATTTTTTGATATATTGGATTGAGAAATGATATATTCTGCATTCTTACTTGTAACGCCCTCTGCGATAGTATCTTTATAAATCGCGTCAAATTCATCAAAGTTCTTCGATAAAGTTCCATGTGGAATACATATAGAATTTATTTTGTATTTATTTGCTGCATCTACAAAATACCCAAATATACCTTTGGTTACATTAGTTATAACAAGTTTAATTCCAATTTCATTATATAATTTGTCAACTGCCTTTGATTTATTTAAGAGATTAATAATATTAATTTTTTCTTGTAAAATTCTTAAATTCAGAATTTTTGACAAATTTTTACCTTTGTAACTAAAATCTAAAATAGGAAGTTCAATCAAATCTGTTTTCTTTACAGGTAATCTCTCTAGTTTTAAAAACGTTACGCCTAATATTTTATATATCAAGCGTTTTAAAAAACTAATACCTTCAGCAAAAGGTACTAGAATTTTTTGGTTTTTAAATTTTAAAAAAAGTACAATCCTAAAAAAATTATATCCTAAGTTTGTCATCAAAATGTATTTTTTATCTTTATTTTGGGGAATATTAGAAAAGTAAAATTTGTTTTGTATTGACTTCGAGTAGTTTTTATACGAGATTTTTTCTATTGTTGTGATTTTGATTTTATCTATTAAATTTGAAACGATGTAAGAAATAAAATAATTTTTTTCAGAAAATTGGTCATAATAGGTATCCCATCCGGATAACAATATTTCTTCACATTTCTTTAATCTTACCAATTGATCAACTAATTCTAATATAAGTGCTATTGAATGAAATCTAAATCTAACAAAAGCTTTTAACTCTTTTTGAAGACTATCAAATTTAATATCTTTATATAAGATTTGATTAATTAACTTCTTAGATGATTTTATTGTTTCTTTATGAAAATTTTTACTGATGATTTTAAGCGGATCTATAAACTCAATTTTATTTTGTATACAATAAAGTTGAGCAGATAGATTAAGAGGTAAAAAAATAATTTTCCTTTTAGTATTTTTAATAATAAATTGAATTTCTTCAATACTTTGAACTAATGAAACTATATTTGACATGATTTTTTAACTTTTTAACCTATAAAATGTTTTTATCTTTGAACAAATCTTTTTGAGGTCTTTAAGAGATAAATTTAAACTAGAAGGTAGCCATAAAACTTTTTTACTTATTGAATAGCTTTCGCTCATTTTATAGTTATTTTTGACATGTTTGAACGATGATAAAGGTCGCCAGATTTTTCTACAGTTTATATTATTTTTTAATAAAAATTTGAATAAATCGTCTCTTCTTTTACATACAATTTCTGTCCAAATACAAACTTCACTTTTTTTTTTACTATAAAAATTTATTTGTTTTACTCCTTTTAAATTTTTTCTATAAAAATTATTTATGTCATTAGCTTTTTTTAGTTTTTTATTAAAATCTTTAAGTTGAGGTATTAAAAGAGATGCTAAAATATCATTAAATTTATAGTTACCTCCGAATAAATCGTGGACGTCATCTCCTCCTATATATTTTTTTGTTCTTCCTTGATCTTTTAAAGATCTAATAGTGTTTGCTAATTTTTTATTTTTAGTTACCACTGCGCCACCTTGTGCTGAAGTAATAATTTTTGTTGGTGTAAAAGAGAAACATCCTAAATCTCCAAGAGTTCCTAAATTTCTTTTATCTAATTTTGATCCAAAAGCTTCAGCAGCATCCTCGATTAACTTTATTTTTTTCTTTTTTGCTAATGCAAGAATTTTTTTAAAGTTTCCTGATCTTCCACTTATATGAACGAAAATTATAGCTTTAGTATTCTTATTAATTTTTTTTTTTAAATCCACTAAACTAATTAAAGAGTTTTCGAAATCAACATCTACAATCACAGGTTTTGCACCAGCTAGTTTTATTGCATTTAATGTAGCTACATAAGTAATATTCGGAACTATTACCTCATCTGTTTTTTTAGAAATTTTTAGAGATCTCAATGCTAAGTATATTGCTGATGTACCGCTAGAAGTCATAATAACATTTCTTACTCTCATTAAATTACTTATTTTTTTTTCAACCAACGTAGTTACATGTCCCTCGCTAATAAAACTATTTTTTATAGTCGAATTTAAAATTTTCTTGGAGATGTTACCAATCTTAGGTTCAAACCATTTTATTTTTTTCATTTTGGAAATTCTGAATTAGATTAATTGATTTTTGTGTTTTAAGCGCTGATGTATAACTGACTAACTCTCTTTTATTGCTATATAAAAAGTTTTTGAGCTCAAAAAAATAACTTTCTTGAACCTGATTTTTTCTAAACTTTCTAATCGTTTTTTTTTTATTTTTGAAGTGAGTTATCCTAAAGGTTACTAAATCAACTATAAATTTATAATCCTCACCATTTAAAGTTATTTTTCTTATCTTTTTCAAAGATGCATAATTCAAGTCAATTTTAACAGTAATATTTTTTTGTTTTGCGAGTACAACACAATTGTCTTCAGTTTGAATTTTTAAATTTGATTTTTTCGATTTTTCAACCGAAAGTAATTTTGTTTTTCCTATTAACCATGTAGCCAAATCTATTTCATGACTACAATCTAAAATTACACCTCCTGCTAAATTTCTTTTTGCACTTGATGATCTTTTATAATCTATATTTTTTCTCCAGTATGGTAGGTAGGAATGATTGATAAATTCGATGTATCGAATTGTTTTCCTTTTTTTTTCAATAATTGACTTAAGATATTTTATGATTTTTAAACTCCTCATATTATATCCAACAAAAATTTTATTTTTTACTTTTTTTAGATTTTTTAAAGTATGAAAAAGAGGTTTTTCAACAAAAATATTCTTTCTTTTAAAATACTTATTTATAAAATTCAGGTGTTCAAAATGAAATTTAGTTGGAGAACAAATTATTATAAAATCAGGGTTGATTTTAGAAATTTCTTTAATTTCTCTAATGACATTAAAATTGACATTATTTTGTTTTGTTAAAATAAAAATTTCAAATTTTTGAAAATTTTTATTTACTAATTTTGCAAATCTTCTTCCTGCTGAACCATATCCTATAATTAGTATTTTTTTATTCATCTATTTAAATTATAGATAAACCACCATCAATTATTAATGTTTGACCTGTTATATTTTTTGACAAGTCAGAAGATAAAAAAAGTACAGCACTTGCTACGTCACTACTATCAGACATTGTACTAAGTGGTGTCTTTAAATTATATCTTTTAATAAATAGTTGAGATTTTTGATTACTATCTTTTAAATTTTTTACTCCACCAGGGCATACATTATTAACTCTTATTTTGTATTTGCCATAGTATGAAGCTAGCTGTTTCGTAAAATTTATTATCCCGCCTTTTATTGCAGAATAACTTGCATTTTCATTAATTTTGGTATTTTTATATAAACTCATATCTTGTCCCTGAATTCCATATATAGAACCTATTTGTATAATTGATCCAGTTTTTTTTGTTTTTTTGATCTGATCAGCCACTTTTTTTGCAAACCAGCAAAATGAAATTAAATGTTGATCTACATTTTGTTTAAATTCTATAAATTTTATTTTTTTAAAAGAATTGTTTTTCCATTTATTTGTTTTTGGGTAAGAGCAATTTACAAATATATCAGGTGTATTAAATTTTTTGAATATTTTTTCAATTTCATTATCGTAGTATTTATCAACTTTACTTTTAATTTTATAATATTGTAGATTATTTCTTTTAAAATATAGTTTAAATTTTTTATTGATCGGCTTAATATCAATAATAACAACTTTTGCGCCTGAGTCATTTAATGCTTTTGATACTTCCAGCCCTATCAGACCAAGTCCTCCAACCACATAAGCAATTTTTTTTGAGTTTAATGATCTTTTTAAATAGTTCATTTAAGTAAATATCTTACCATTTTAAAATCAAAGATACTATCTATGTCAATAGATCTTTCAGGTGGCATAAAATATAAAGATGTTTTTTTATTAAATAAATTATAAGTTTTAAATAAAAATTTTCTTTTCCATATATAAATTGAAGCATTCATATCAAAAGTTTTTGGAGCTTTTTGGCGATTGTGAATAGTTCTCTTACCTGAAATTACTAATTTGACTTTATTATTTTTAATCTCAACCATGTTAAAATAAGGATTTTTTTTTGAAGTTGTGACTGAAAATAGATTGTCAGAGTTTTTGTTTTTAAAGATTTTAAAAGCTTTTCTGACATCTTGATGAGTTCTAAGCGGTGAACTTACGTCTAAATCAATTATATCATCATAACTCAAATTTGTTTTAGCTTCACAATATTTTACTGCATGTCTTATTGCATCTAATTTAATTGAATTTTTCTTAGCCAAATTTTTTGGCCTTTGTAAAAAAATAACTTTATTTTTAAATCTTCCTAAATTAATCTTATTTTTATCTACTGAAATAATTATATTTTTAAAAATTTTACTTTTGATAGCAGTACTGACTGTATGTAAAATTAAACTTTTATTTCTTATCTTTAAAAAATTTTTTTTTTTTAAACCACTTGATCCAGTTCGAGCACAGATAACACAAAGGGTGTTCATTTTAGTCAAATTACGTATTTAGTATTTTTAGTTTTATTATGTTTAAACCATTCTATTGTTAATTTTAAACCTTTTTTTAATTTTGTTTTTGGCTTCCATAATAAAAGTTTTTTTATTTTTTTATTACTACCCTGAAGATTTTCAACTTCGCTTGATATTGGTCTCTTTCTGTACTTTTTTACTTTAATTGTTTTTTTGCTATTAATTATTTTTAAGATTTCTTTACATAAGAATAAAATTGAAATTTTTTTATTATTTGAAACATTTATTATTTGACCGATTGCTTTTTTGCTATTCATTATTTTTATGAAAGCATCAATAACATCAAACACGTAATTGAAATCTCTTGATGGAGTTGTGTTTCCTAAAAAAATAGATTTTTTTGAATTAAGTGCTTGATTTATAATTGTTGGAATAATTGCTCGCTCTGATTGTCTTGGTCCATAAATATTAAAAGGTCTAATAATTTTTATTGGTAATTTAAAACTCCTGTAATAGCTTATAGCTAAGTGATCAGCAGCAGTTTTTGAAGCTGCGTAAGGTGACTGGCTATTTATTTCATGGTTTTCATCTATTGGTAAATATTTTGCTGTTCCATATACCTCGCTGGTTGAAGTAATGACGATATTTTTTAATTTTAATTTTCTCGATGACTCTAATACATTATATGTGCCTTCTATATTAGTTTTCACATATGCTATTGGTGAATAGTAGGAATACGGAATACCAATTAGTGCTGCTAAATGTAAAACTGTATCGCAACCTTTCATTGCGTTAAATACTGAGTCAAAGTCTCTTATGTCTCCTAATATAAAATGACAATTTTTTTTGTTTTGGTCTCTTAACTTATTTAACCAGAAAAAATCATTATTAGAATTATACCTGTCGAATGCTACTACCTTATAACCTAGTTGAACCAATTTTTCAGTCAGGTGAGAGCCTAAAAATCCTGCTGCGCCAGTAATTAAAATTTTTTTCTTAGACATTTTTTATACAAGAATTTTTTAAACTTAATAAACAATTTTATCTTCTCCCCAAATTTTTTTAAACTCTTTATTTGCTTTTTCTAAGGTAGCATGAAATCCAACTTGTTCTTTAAAAAATTTCATCAGTGTATTTATATAATTACCAACTCTCTCATTTCCTTTGTCATCATTATATGGGTCCAAATAATCTTTATAATTTGTCCAATTAGCAAACTCTTTGTCAATTAATTTTTCTTTATGCATTTTTTTAATTTTATTGATTAATTCATCTTTATTATTAAATATCACTTTTCCTTCTCCCCAACTAAACCAATCTGCTTCTAATGATTTAATGTTCACTAAATCAAAAAATAATCCTCTGTTATTTTTTAAAACACACTCCATTAATGATGATGGAAAACAATGACAAGTTGAAATTGTTAAATCCGAAATTGAGGCATAGCTAGCTGGCATTTTTAAAAATGGATCATTAACAAAATAACAAAATCCTTTTTTTTGAAATTCTAAGATTTTAAGATAAATATCATCGAGACTTACAATGTCACTAAATTTTTTAGGCTTAATAATTACTCCAACTTCATCAATTTTAAACAATTCATTAAGGAAAAAATCATAAAAATTATATAAATCTTTAGTCAGAGTTTGTTGAAAATAATTATTTTTATTTGAACTATGACCTGAGTCAAGAAAAAGTATAATGAACCTTTTTTTATTCTTTTGAAAAAAATTTTTAATATCGTCTAGCTCTTTTAAATTTTTTGAAGTTGTGGGATTATATGAATTTCCGTTAATTATAATATTATGGTATTTATTTAAAGTAAATTTTTTTGATCTTTTAGCAGAATTTTTATTTGGAACAAAGAAAATATCAGCTGGGTTTATTGGTGGCGGTCCATTTGCTCTTTTTTGTTCAACAAACGATTTTAATCTTCCTATTGTACAACCTTTTAGTTTATTAAGAGCTAAATATTTAATAATTGCATCTTGTCCAAATTCCTTTGTATCTTGGTGGATTTTGATGTGAAATTTTTTAAAAAATAAATACCAATATTTAAATTTCTGAATCAACTCGTTTGATATTTTTAATAAAAACTTTTCATCTTTATTATCAATTAAATTTAATATTTTTTTTTTAAGCTTATTTAAAAAATCCACCTCTTCGTCTAAAATTTCGTATTCCCATAAATTAATATATTTAATGCCTTTTTTATTTATTTCACTTAACAATTTTTTTTTTGTTCCATGTTTTTTAAGTTGACCTCTATACTCAAAATACAAAAATATATCTTTAGGATTTACTCCTGAATTTTTAATCCAAAATAAATCTGATTTTTTATCAGTATCAACTCCATCATTATATGCTATCGCTATTTTTTCACCAGGATCAAATCTTATTTTTTTTTTTATAAAAAAAGTAATAATTTTTTTAATTATATTTTTGATATTAACAATAAAGTTTTTTATTTTTTTTTCTAATACATTTTTGTCAAAGGTATCTTTATAATTGATATTATTTTCATTTAAAAAATCTTTTAAATATTTTTTTGCTGTAAAAGATCTTATATTAATTTTCTCATCTTTGTTATTTTTATCGAATGTATTTAATACAATTTTACAACATAGAGGAATAGCTTGATGATAGTAAAAACTTTTAAAGAATATTTCTAAATATTTATTTTGAAAATTTTTTTTTAGTTCTTGGTAAATCTTACTTTTCTCGGTTTCATTAAAACAGTAAGATACTAATTTATCGGCAAGTTTTATAGTATCAACCTCTAACGGCTCACCTGCTTTATTTTTTTTATCTAAAAAATACATAATTTAAAATTCAGCTAATTGTATTTTCTTATTTAAACCGTCTTGTCTTACCAATTTTAGTCCTGTTCCAAGAAAATTAAAAAGATTAGCTGTAATAACTCCTGAAACCTGATTTAATTTAAGGGCATCCAAAAAATGGCTAGGCTTTCCGGCGCCGCCCATCATTAAGATTGGTTTTCTTATTTTATTAGTAATTTGACCCAAAATTTTAAGATTTAGTCCTTCACCATTACCATCGTTGTCTATTGAATTTAATATTATGTCACCACAACTAATATTATTGAGGTTAATTAAATGTTTTTTAAAATCAATATCTTCCTTTTTTGATCCACAATTAGAATATAACTCGTAACGATTCATTTTTTTCTTATAATCAACCATCACACTTATAGCTTGTGAACCAAAAAAATCTGCTATCTTATTTACAATTTTCTTATTATTATAAGTCATAGTATTAAGCAGTATCTTGTCAGCACCATTTTCAAAAAAAACTTTAGCTTTTTTTAAATCTCTAATTCCACCACCTAAAGTCATTGGAATAAATAAACTTTTTCTAAGCTTTAAAACATTTTCAAAAAAATTTTTGAAATCTTCATTAGACGGGTTTTTTTTAACAAGAGTTACTATAATTTCATCAATATAATTTGAAGTTTGCCCAAAACCAAAATTTTTTATGAGCCAATCAACATCCCCAACTTTTTGTAATCTAAAATTTCGACTTATGTGAAAATAACCATTTTGAAAATATAGACAAAAAATTATTCTTTTAAATAAGCTCATTTTAATTTACAAAAATTTTCAATAAGTTTTAATCCACTTGAGTGACTTTTCTCCGGATGAAATTGAGAAGCAAATATATTTGAATTCTCTATAAATGAAATAAATTTTTCGCCATAATATGTGAAAGACTTTAAATATGTTTTGTTAGCATTTTTTATTCGAAAAGAATGTATGAAATAAAAGAAGGCTGGATTATTTACCTTTTGCCAAACTCTAGACCGATTAATTTCTACTGAATTAAATCCAACATGCGGTAGAGGTAATTTATATTTTAAATTATTTTTAAAAAACTTTTCACATTTACCATCTAGTATGCCCAAGCCGTCAATTTCTTCACTCGTCTTCTCATTTGTTCCACGCTTGAAAAGTAGTTGCATGCCTAAGCAAATTCCAAATATGTAGCCACCTGAATTTGCAAATTCTTTTATTTCGTGGTCCCAATTTAATTTTTTAAGTTTTTTTATTCCAGCTTCAAACGAACCAACGCCTGGTAGAAAAAGGTGTGAAAACTGGTTTAAATTTTTGGGCTTTTTAAGTGTAGTGTAATCTAATTGAAGATAATTTAATGTGTTTTCTAAAGATGAAATATTTCCAAATCCGTAATCAACAATACAAATTTTTTTCTTTAGACTCATTTAATCTCAAACTTTGGAACCCACCTATTTTTTTTTTCAAATAAATCTTTATTTGTCCATTTATCTAAAGTGTCCAAGAAATCACTCTTTTTCATTTGATAGTAATCACAATACTCATCATAAAACTTTTCGGGAGGTTGATTATCATACATTTTAACTAGTTGAACTGCTTGTTCTCTTGTCATTGCTCCGCGCCTAACATCAATTCCAGCGTCTCCAGTAGTTCTTCCGAAACCATATTTTAAATACATTAAATGACAATGTAGTAGATAAAGTTTTTGGTCAAGCTGGGCAAAATTAGTATAAGTGCCCTCATTTAACGTATCATTTTCTTCAAGTCCACAATATTTTTTTGCTACCTCGTAATTTCTGTATGGGTTCCAATTCTCATAAAAACTCCAATGTGTTAGCTTAATTTTTTTTTTTTTTACTTCATCTTTTGATGGATATGTAAACCAATAAAGCTGGTCATCTGAGAGTTTGCTTTTTTTTAGTAATTCTCTGTATTTATCTTCTATGTGGTTTGTTTCTTGATAATCAATATTATATATACCCTCATATTTATATTTACTGTCGCCTCCGTATTCCACATCTCCATCCTCAGCATAAAAAATTAAAGGTATATTAAAATTTGAAGCTATCCTATAAACTGCAGTATTTAAAGCAATTACCCACCCGTAGTATGAATGTCCTAATTCTGTAAATCCTAGTTTATTTAATTTTCTCAACACTTCAATATCAGGACTTATATGAATATGATTATAGCCTTTGTTGATAAAGTTAATTAAATTTTTTCTTCCAAGTTCCTGCTCTAAAGCTGGCCTTACAGTTACTGTAAGTGGATTTACTTTTTTTTTGTATTTAAGATTATATGCAATATATGAACCATCTTTACCACCGCTAACAGGTACAATACATTGAAAATTTGGATTTGTTTTTTGATCACTAAGCAGCCTATCAAGTTTTTTTTCTCTTTCTTTCCAATTTATTTTTTTTTTCTCCTCTGCCCATTGACAAGCAGAACAAATTCCTTTCTCGTTGAAAGTAACCCTTGGACGGGTTGACATTACAACACATGATTTACACCAAAATATATTTTTCATTAAAAAATTTCAGATAGTAAAAATTGATAGTAATTAAGTAAAATTATTGTAGCTGCTCAGAGACTTGAGCAACATTTTGTAGTTTTAAACTTTTTTCTTGAGCCTTTTTAATTTTTTTTTGATTTGTTTCTTGCTTTCTTTTTTCTTTTCTTCTTAAATATTCTTCAAAACAAGCTAATCCCTTTCTCTCAACTTTGTTTTTTTCTCCATTAGCCTCATTAAATCTATCGCCATCAGAGCTAGTTGCTTCCCAATTAACCATGCCATCCATAATTTCACTTCCTTGGATAATATTTTGTTTTTCTTTATTTTTTTTAGCTTTTAAGAAATCGGTTGTACTTACATTATCTTTACCACCAACCATATGTCTAAAGCCTCTAAAGCTAGCATCTTTTTCATCATATAATTTTGCTATTTGCTTTAAAGTTCCGTCTCTTTGTTTGTCAAAGTAATTTTTCATAAGCTCTGTATTAGCCCATTTTAAAGCTTCATAAAATTCATCATCAGTTAGCTCAGTGAAATTTGTGCATATTAAGTCTGAATTAAGATGCTTTCTCTCATAAAAATCCTCAGCAGGATTATTTTTATCTAAACTACCCATTTCAATAGCATCAAAGTAAAGGGGAGAACCAGGGTAAGGCGTTACAGGTCTGATTGTTCTTTTCTGAGCAAAGTCATCATATTTAATTAAAAAATCTACAGCTTTTTTTAGTGTTTCTTTGTTATCTCCTTTGTTGCCAAATATAAAATTTAATCCAGGGCTTATACCTACTTTCAATGTATCTTTTATACCTTGCTCTATCATGTCTGGCCTCAAACCTTTCTTCATGTTATTTAAAACGTTTTGATCCAGACTTTCTATACCGTAATTAATAAATGTGCATCCAGCGTCTTTCATGAGTTGCAATAATTCTTCACTACAATAATTTAGACGGCCGTTACAAGCCCATCTGACAGGCAAATCTCGTTTTAAAAATTCTTTGCAAACATCTTCTGTGTGTTTTATAGACGACATTAATAAATCATCTTGAAAAGCAATATATGTAATTCCATACTTTTTGTGTAAAAGTTCTACTTCATCTAATAAATTTTCTGGGGATCTCACTCTATAACCAGAATCCATTCTATAACAAAAAGTACATTTGAATGAGCAGCCTCTAGCAGACATTAGAGGAAAAACGAAATCTGTTGGTTTAACTTTTGGAAATCTCATCAATCTATAATAATTCATAGGAAAAAGTTCATAAGGTATTTGTGGTAAAGTATCTAAATCATGAACCAAAGGTGCTCTTAAAGTTTTTTTTATTTTTTTTTCTTTACCCTCTAACCAAGCTGTGCCAGGAACTTCCTCTAACCATGGGCCAGGTTTGTAACTTCCAGTTTTTTTCTTTTGAGCTTCTAGAGCCTCCATTAATTTACAAATAGTTATTTCTCCTTCTCCCATACAAACTACATCTGCTCCTGATTTTTTCAGAAAATATTCTGGTTCTGGTGTAGGACCATACCCTCCCATTACGAAAAAGGGTCTTTGTTTGGAGTTATTAATTGCTTTTGATAAATTTAAAACTTTTTTATACTGATAATACCCTGCTATTACACTTAAAACTACAACATCAAATTTATTTTCATCTAAGTATGTTCTTAAATAATCATCAGGCCAGTGATTCATGTCTTGGCTCCAGACTTTAATGTCATGACCATCTCTCTTTAAAACCGCTGCTAAGGCACCAAATCCCATTGGAAAAATATGGTCGTAAGAACCGTTGTCATATACTGCAAATAAAATTTTTTGAGACATAAATTATTGTTAGTGTTAATCTCTATTAGCTAAATCTTTATAGTTAGTTATTTGCCCTATGTCAATCCAGTCGGTATCCCTTATGGGATATACACCTACTGTATATTTCTTCATTTTGACTTTCTCGATAAGTTGGGTCATGTGAAAAAATTCATTTTTAGGAATTAAGTTTAAAATTTTTGGTTTAAAAACATATAGACCGGTATTCACAAAAAATTCCGATTTTGGCTTTTCCACTATTTTCTTTAATTTACCTCTTTTATTAATATGACAAATTCCATATGGAATTTCATAATTTTTTGCTGACACAATAATAGTTAAATCATTTTCTCTCTCTTTGTGAAAATTATACATTTCAGAAAAATCAATGTTAAATATCACATCACAATTGCATAGAATAATATCATTCTTCATAAATTTTTTCTTATGTAAGTGTAATCCTCCGACTGTGCCTAATGGTTTGTTTTCATCTAAAAATTTAATTCGATATTTGGGTTTTAACTCCTTGAAATAAGACTTCAACAGTAAACTTTTGTAATTAATTGAAATATTAAAATTATATCCCCCATAATTTCTAAATTTATTTATAATATGTTCAATTACAGGTTTATCTTTAATTGGTAATAGTGGTTTTGGAAGTACTTTTGTATAAGGAGCCAATCTTGAACCTTTTCCACCAGCCATTATAACAAAATTAATTTTTTTTAAATATTCATTATTTTTTTTCTCACCAAAAACTTTTCCCCAAGATAAAAAGTTTATAACGACGTTCTTATTATTCAACACAGGTAAAATTGGAAGTATTTTTTTCCTCATTAAATTTTTTGCTAAATTAATAGAAAATTCTTTCTCATAAATTACAGTAGGCTTTTTTTGATAAAGAGATTTTATAGTTTCTTTATAAGACATTCCTTTCAGTATACCTCTTCTTATATCACCGTCGTTTAAAGTTCCAAAAAAATATCTTTTTTTATTAGTTACAATTAGACAATGTAATCTTGTTTCTGTTAAAAGCTTCATTGCCTCAATAATTTTTGTAGATTTAGAAATAAATATATTCTTCATGTTAATTGACTAGCTTAAAAAATTTCTTTTTGATTAATTTTGAAAAATCCAATTTTTGCAATTCATTAATAATTTTATAAGTACTATTTTTTTTAAAATAGGGGTTAAAAAAGGTTTTATTTTTAATTTTTATATTATCATTTATTATTTTTTTAATTATTTTAATCATATTTTTTTTATTTATTTCACAATTAAATACCGAATTAGCCTGAATTCTACCCATTTGTCTACTACCTAAATTAATTGTAAAAGTCTTTAAACTTGGTGCTTCAATAATTCCGCTCGATGAATTTCCCAAAATTACTTTAGATAACTTTAAACAAGAAATAAATTCTAATCTTCCAAAAGATTTAATAAAAAACGCATTCTTATTTTTTTTAACATATTTTTTGGTTAATTTTATAATCTCTAAATAACCATGATCTGCATTTGGAGAACTGAATACTAAATTACAATCCTTAAAATATGAAAGAGAATGTAATATTTCTTTAAAATATTTCTTTTCCGTTTTTGGTTCTAACGTAACAGGATGAAAACAAATTATGATTGTTTTTTTTTCAAAATTAATTTTGTATTTTTTTTTAAAGAATTTTTTATCATAAAACTTAACTTTTTTTATGTTTTCAAGTCCAATAGCTCCTGTATTAAAAACATTTTTTGGTCTTTCTCCCATCTGAATAACTCTCGACCTATATTCTTTTGTTGAGGTAAAATGAACATGGGCCATTTTAGTCAGCGTATGCCTTAAAGCGTTATCCAGTGAACCAATAGTCTCTTCTCCTCCATGGATATGAGCGATTGGAATTCTGTGCAAAGTACTAGCTACAGCTGACGACATTATTTCAAATTTATCACCTAAAACTAGGAGAAGTTCAGGTTTAATTTTTTTAAATAATTGAGAATATTTTGAAACTCCTTTTGAAAAAGACTCTGAAATATCATGATTTGAGTCACCGCGATTTAAGATATTTATTTTTGAGTGAATTTTAATTTTGTCTTTAATTATTTCATTAACTGTATATCCGTGTGATTTCCTAAGGTGAGTTCCCGTAACAGACAAATGACAATCAAATCTATTTGATAATTGAATTTTTTTTATTAAATTTTTTAATAAACCATATTCTGCTCTACTACTTGTAACAATACAAATTTTTATTTTTTTCATCTTGTCTTAATTAATTAAATTTTACTTAGTGGTCTTTAAGTTCAATCACTTTATTGTCTTTTATGTTGAAAATTACGTCAAAATTTTTAAGGACATTTACTCTGTGTGTAACTGCTATTAATCTTATTTCACCTTTTAGTTCGAATAAATCGTCTAACAATTTTTTTTCAGTTTCGTTATCCAGTGAACTAGTCGCTTCATCAAGTATTAGTATTTTTTTATTTTGATAAAGGGCTCTTGCAATTCCTATCCTTTGTTTTTGTCCTCCAGATAATCTAACTCCTTGATTACCTACGATTGTATTGTCTTTTAAAGCTAAACTTGAAACAAACTCTTTTAGTTTTGATTTTTCTATAGCTTCGCTGAGTTTTTTTTTATCAATTGCTCTTTGTTCATTATCAAAAACTATATTATTTCTGATTGTATCGTCCAAAAGATAAATGTCCTGTGGGACAATGCTTATATGCTTTTGCCATTCTTTGACATTTTTATTTAGAGATAAATTTCCTATAAATATATCTCCTTTTGTAGGGTTCAATAAACCTAAAATTAAATTAATTAGAGTTGTTTTTCCTGAACCAGTTTTTCCTACAATAGCTGTTGTCTTTTTGGAGTTTATTATAATATTTACATCCTTCAGACATTGCTTATCGCCTCCTTCATATTCAAAAAAAACATTCTTAAATTCAATATTTTCATTTTCAAAATAGTTTAATTGAGATGAATTTTTTTTATTATCTTTGTTAATAAATTTAAAATTATTTGAATTTTTTTCTAACTCTACCAACTCATTGGTAATTAAATTAAATGATGGTTCTGTTTTTTTTAATGCATTCATAAAAGAGGTAAGTGAACCAAAAGCAGGCATCAATCTGATAACTGCAACTCCAAGAAAAGTTAAAGTTGGTATTAATTTATTAATTTCTTCGCTACCGGTAATGGAAATAAATATAATAACTAATATTCCGATAATAAAAAAAAACTTCTATAAGAAGTCTTGGAATTTTACTTATTACATTGGTAAAAAAATTAATTTTTTCTACTCCAGTTGTAGAAACATTAAACACATTTTCAAATGACTTTTCTTTCGCATACACTTTAGTTTCTTTAATTGAACCAAATATCTGATTTATCAATTTTATTTGAGTTCCTCTGAGCTTTTGATTTAATAAAGATAGTTCTTTAATCTTTGTTCTAACAAAAAAATAAAAAAGGGAAACAAATATAACCATTAAAATAAAAATAAGAGAGGTTGAAACAAAGTCCACCCATATTAATAATAAAAATATCACAGATATCAAAAGAATTTCCCTAATCAAATTTATTAAAGTAATACAGTATAAATTTGCATTAATTATATCTGCTGAAATATTTCTAGTAATGTACGCAGGATTTTTTTTTAATATTGACTCATAAGAACTAAATATATAACTACCAAAAAGTCTTTTTGCATTATCAATGTTTAGATCTTTAGATAAATTAGATTGATAATAATTTACAAAAAATAAAAAAATATTTTTAAATGTAAAAAATAATAAAAGAAAAATTCCTGAGTAAATTATTTGATTTTTGAAAGTTAGATCCTCAAAAAAGGATAAAAAAGAAATATTTTGAATTAATTCAATAATTCTAGATTGATCCAGTATCAAGCCTAAAAATAATGGAATTGTACCTACACCCAACATTTCTAGCACAGATGAAAAAAATACTAGTAAAAAAAGAAAAATTATTCTCCTTTTTTTAATACAACTAATTAATATAAGTATTTTATCTAACATTTTTTTTATTGAAATTTGAAATAGATTTGCTTTTAGATAGAAAAATATCTAGCTTAAATTCAACTCTGCTTTGGTTTTAACCATCCACATCGGTTACAACCGTTAATTGTTCCTTTTTCTCTTATAGTTTTTTTAAATTTTTTGAAATTATCAGAAAATATTATATCTGGTAATTTTGCATTTTTAACATTGCCCATTGAAACAGCCATACAAGGAAATAGATTGCCATCAACGTTAATATGAACACTGCTCCATGGCGCATAACAAATTGAAAAGTTTTTTGGGTTATGTTTTTTATTATTTAAAAATAATAAATCTTCTTTTATAAATTTTTTATTATCACTAAAAGAAATTAAACTTGGATGTAAATATGTTCTATGTTTGAATTTATAATCGTATTCTTTAATAAGATTTAGTTGCTCAACCAATTTTTCAAATTTTTTATATTGATACGCTTCATAATCTGAGTCAATTTGTTTGAAATCAAACATTAAATCTGAATGTTGAATTTCTGCACCTTTTAACATTTGTAGACTATGAGTATCTGCTTTTAGAGTTTCTGTAACTAATTTATGTATCTCAAATAATTGATCTATATTTTCCTCTAGTATAACAGTTTTAATATCAAGAGCTGACTGATGTCCTTTTTGCTCTCTTAAAAAAATAAATCTATTTAGCTTTGATATTAATTCACTCCATTGATTTTTTTTAAAATCTCTATTAACATTTCCTATGGTGTCTATTGATACACCAAGAACTTTAAAATTTTTTTGATTTAACAAATTTTCAATTTTCTGATTATTTAAAAGTAAGCCATTAGTAACAATGTTTGTTTCGGCTACTAGATTTGCTTGATGAAAGATTTTATCAAAATCTTGATATACTAATGGCTCTCCTCCAGTAAGAGTAATTCTTGAATTTTCTGGAATTTGAGAAATAACATCCAACCAATTTTCAGTTGTCATTCGATCTGGTCTTTTTTTTCTTTCCTGAAAACAAAAAGAACATCTTAAGTTACATAAATTTGTTAAAACAAATACGTATCTTCTTGGCATTAAATTATCTTTTTCAAACGCTTTTTTTGAGTATTCTAATTGTTTTTTATATAACTCATTAGCTGTTATTAGATTTTTCATTATTTAAAACTTAATGATCCATTTTAATTATTGGTCGGAAAACAAAATTATTCCTAAAATCTTTAATTGCAAGGTTAATTTCGTCTAACTTATAAATTTTTCCATATAATTGTTGTATATTAAAATTTTTTTTATTAATTATAGAGGAAAATTTTTTAACATCTCTATCAGGTTTCGATCCTCCACCCCAGCTACCAGAAATTTTTTTGCCTTTTATTAGATCGTGAGGCTTTATATTTAATAAATTTTTGTTATTTGGATGAGATGCAAAATGTACTCTTCCATTATTTTTAATAATTTTCATTCCAAATTCTATGGTTTTTGTTTCTCCCGCAGATTCAAAACAAAAATCAGCCCCATTTTTAAAAATCTTTAGTATTTTATTTTTAGTCAAATTGTTGATTTCACTGAAAGTAAACTTAATACCTAATTTTTTTGCTAATTTTAATTTTTTTTTATCTTTATCAATTACAATTATATTTTTAATCTTTTTCTTCTTTAAAGAGAGAAGTGTCCCTAAACCAATAGCTCCAAGCCCTATTAATATAACTTTATCTCTTTTAATTACTTTCAGATCATTAAAAACCATTCCAGCTCCTGTTGGAAACGCACATCCAAAAAAAATTGCATCTTTCAAACTTAACTGATTAGGTTTTTTTACTAATCTATTTTCACTAACGATTGTATAATTAGAAAAAGTCGTGATCTTACCTGAGTTAATTTTTTTTCTTTTATAAAAATATTTAGGGCTAATTGAGTCACAGCCTAATGATTTTATCCAAGTAAGAATTACGTTATCATTAGGTTTGATTTTTTTTACCCCTTTGCCAATTTTAATAACTTTTCCACTAGCTTCATGACCTAAGAGATGAGGAAGCCATTTTTTATTATCCCTGCCACCAGATATTTCCATTATTTGACTCTTGCAAATACCAGAGTAATAAACTTTTACTAAAACTTGGCCTACTTTTAGTTCAGGAATTTTTAAATTAACTACCTTTAATTTTTTATTTATTTTAAAAAGTACAGCTGCTTTCAAAAATTTTGGGATGTTTTGTTTTATCATTTTTAAAAAGGACCTTTAAACCATTCACCTGGTTGGTCATGGTATTTAAGACTTTTTATATTTTTAATTTTTTTATGATTGATATTCATTATTTTTAAAACTTTATTAATTATTTTTTCTGAAGTTATGTGAAAATTTTTTGTTAAAGCAAAACTAGTGGGCTCAGGAACATCTGGCATCGCAAGTCTATCAGGTGCTGCCTTGAGTTTTTTAAATTTATTAATAGAAATTTTAGCTATTATTTCACCGGCAACTGACCCGGTAGTAAAACCTGTATCTAAAACAAGTAGTCTTCTGGTTTTATCTACTGAATCAAATATTGTTTTCCAATCAAGCGGTTTTATTGATCTAAGATCAATTATCTCAGCTTGTATTTTGAATTTTTTTAAAAGAAATTTAGCAGCAGTTAATGCTTCTAAAGTTAAATATGACATACTTACTATTGTTATATCCATTCCTTTTTTACAAATTCTAGCTTTTCCAATTTTAATTTTTTTGTTAACAATTTTTTTTGTTTTAATATTATGTAGCCATCTGTGCTCAATAAAAACGACCGGATTGGGATCAGAGATCGAAGATAACAATAAACCTTTTGCATCTTCAGCAAAAGTTGGCATAACCACTTTTATTCCGGGAATATGATTAAACCAAGATTGTAAGCTCTGAGAGTGAGTAGGACCTTGACCCCACCCTCTACCAACAATAAGTCTAATTGTAATTGGGACTGATTTTTTTGAACCAAACATATAATGCCATTTGGCTGCAGAGTTTACTAATTGATCCATTGCTAATAGAAAAAAATCTAACCTTTGATGGGTAACTATAGATTTTACGCCGTTGAGAGCTGATCCAATTGAAATTCCTGTAATTGCATTTTCAGAAGTAGGAATATCAAAAACACGTCTTGAACCAAATTTTTTCTCTAAACCAATGGTAGTTCCAAATACTCCTTTTGGATCAGTAACACCAAGACCATAGCATAAAATATTCTTATCTTTTTTCAAGGCCAGTTCTAAAGCATTATTAATACCTTCGGCATATGAATATTCTTTTTTAATTTTTGGCATAAACTCCTTTAAATGCTTCGAGTGTTTTTGGAAAAGGTGATTTTTTTGCAAACTTAAACGCATTTTCGATCTCTTTTTTTACTTCGATTTTATAATTGTTAATTTTTTTAAACATTGTTTTATTCATTTTTTTTTCTAATTTTATTAATGGGTCTTTTTTTTTCCAATACATAAATTCTTTCTTTGACCTATAATTTAAATTATTATCGAAATTTGGTCCGCAATGCTCTAGCCACCTATAAGTAAAAAATTCTAAAAAACATGGCCCATTACCCTTTCTGGTTTCTTTTACTGCTTTTGATAACACTCTAAATATTTTTATAGGATCGTTTCCATCACAACTAAAAATATTTGGACCCATTGCTTTAACCATTTTGGCAATACTTCTTTCTTTAGGTTGTCTCACAGAAAGAGGGCTGTAGACTGAATATAAATTATTTTCACAAATAAATATTACAGGTAATTTTTTTACTACCGCAAAATTAACCGACTCGTAAAACACGCCTTCTTCAATAGCTCCATCTCCAAAGAATATAAAACTTACTTCATTTTTTTTTTTTATTTTTGAGGATAATGCTAAACCTACTCCGATAGGTATGCTATTACCTACAATTGCTGAGGTGCCCATAAAATTTACTGATAGATCAATTAAGTGCATTGAGCCTCCTTTTCCTTTTGAACAACCTGTCCTTTTTCCATATATTTCAGCTATCATTGATTTTAAACTTCCTCCTTTAGCAAGGTAGTGAGCATGACCTCTATGAGAACCAACTGCAAAATCACTTTTCTTTGAAATTAATGAGAATGCTGAAGGCACAGCCTCTTGACCTATTGAAAGATGTGTTGGACATCTCATTTCTGCTTCGTTGTATCTTTTAGCAATTTCAGACTCTACAGATCGAATTCTGTACATACTTTTATATAAATTTAAAAGTAATTTATTTTTTATGGAATAAACCAATAATAATCTCCTTTATATCCTACATCTTTAAAAAACTGTTTCCAATCTGAAGTAGACATTATAGTTTTGGCGGTAAGGTTCCATGCATACATTCTATTTTTTTCATCCTCATTATTGTATGCGTCTACCGTTATAAAAGATCCAATTTTACTTACTCTAGTTATTTCTCTTAGTGCTTGAGAGCATTCAGAAATTTCTAAATTATGTATCGTATTAATTGAGATTATGTAATCAAAAGAATTGTCTTTAAAAGGAAGTTTTTTTGCATTTCCGACTTCAATAAATTTTTTAATTTGAGGCAAGGATTGCTCTACTGCATAACTAGAAATATCTATACCTTTTACTTTTATTCCTGGTATTATTCTTGTAAAATCATAGAGCATAAAGCCTTTGCCACAACCTACATCTAAAATAGAGTTTGATGACTTCAAATCCCAATATTCTCTAAAAGTTGGTACTACGTTTTGCCAAAATTTTGGATTATAGTAATACCCACCGTATCCATGTTTTCTATCACCGTCGAAAAACTCTTTACCAAATTCTCTTGCAATTTTTCTATCTTCATCACTTTTTTGTTCACTTCTTTCTTTTAAATTTCTTTCTGATTTAGGATAATTAATTAATAAATTTATTTCTTTTTGCATATTTTATAATTTTATTTTTTTCATCCATTTTACAGTGTAACATTTAAGGGATTCTTTAAGTTTCCTTTTTTCATATTTTTCTTTAATTTCTTCAATTGCGTGTAAAACTGAATATTTTTGTTTAAATCCCGTTGCTAAAAGCTTATTAGAATTTTGCCTATAAGATCTGGGGTCATTATTTTTTTTAATAATTATTTTTGAAGGAATAATTTTAGAAATTTTTCTTGCAATATCAATTATTCGAAGATTTTCAAACCCGGCATTATAAAAACCACTTGGTATATTTTTGTTAAAAATGAAATGTTTGTAAACATTTATCAGGTCTTTTATGTGTATATTAGGCCTTATTTGTCTGCCTCCAAACACAGTTATCATTTTCTTTTTTAAAGCTTGAAATGTGAGCATGTTTACACTCACGTCTAATCGCATTCTTGGTGAATAACCGCAAACTGTTGCTGGTCTAATGCTATGTATTTTTATTTGTTTATCATAACTTTTCAAGACTCGTTCTGCTACCATTTTTGTTTTATTATAAGTAGATATTGGTACTAGAGACAAATCTTCCGTTACATTTTTTTCTTTCTTTATACCATAAACACTTCCTGAACTTGCAAAAATAAAATGCTTTACTTTACATTCTATCGACTTTTCAATTAATCTTTTTGTAGCTAAAACATTAACTTCCCAGGATAAATTTGGATTTAGTTCTACACTTGGGTCATTTGCGATATTAGCTAAGTGTACAACTGTATCAACATTTTTAAAAGAAACTTGGTCAATAACTCTAATATCTTTTTTAATAATCTTTAGATTTTTTTTTTTTTTTAAATAATTCCCAAACCATTGAGTATCTACCACAGTTACTTTATGACCTTTTTCTAATAAATCATTAGTAAGTAATGTGCCTGTATAACCGCATCCACCTGTAATTAATATATGCATCACTTTCTATGAGTATAATAATGCTTCTCTTTTTTAAGACTTTTATAATTTTTATTAATCCAACTCAATGTTCTATTAAGACCTTCTTCTAAATGCACTTTATCTTTCCAAATTAATTTTTTTCTCAGTTTAGAAGAGGATAAATTATAAGTATCATCTTTACCGATCCTATCTTTTGTTGCTACAGCTAAATTTGCTAAATTTTTTTTTGAAAGAGAAGCGATTTGTTTAACAAGATTTTTAATTGATATAATTTTATTAGTTGAAATATGATAAGTTTCACCAAGTTTACCTCTTAAAGCAATTTTGTATGTTGCGGCAGAAACATCATCCGCATATATAAAAGATCTTTTAGACAGCCCACCCCCATGTAATTCTATTTTTTTATTTAATTTTGCAAATAATAAAGCCTTAGGGACAATTCTATACAATTGTTGATGCGGACCATATATATTAGCAGTTCTAGTAAAAATGACTGGTAATTTAAAATTTAAAAAATATTTTTTTAAATGTATGTCAGTTGCTGCTCTTGAAATTGCATATGGTGTACTTGGATTAAAATTAAAATTCTCTTTTAATTTAAGTTTTGATGATCCGTAGACTTCAGGAGTTGATACATGAATAATCTTTTTTATAAATTTAAATTTACTTAATTCTTTATATAAATTGACTTGAGATAAAACATTAGTTTTATACCAGTCTCCAGGATTATTCCAACTTTCGGCAACCATTCCCTGAGCTATATAATTTACTAAGTATTCAGGTTTATAACTTTTAATAATAGAAAACAATTTTTTAAGATTTTTATCTATATTTACTTTAAAAAATTTAAAATTTTTTCTTTTCAAAGAATATTTATAGGGTAAATAAATTTTTTTATACTCTCGGGATCTGCTTACCCCGATTACTTTATAATTTTTATTTAAAATAAAATTTATAAAATTTGATCCAGAGAAAGAATTGCTACCTAATATAAGAAATTTTTTATTCATAATTTTATTTTAAGTAAAATCTCTCAACTTTTTTAATACAACTTATAATATCTTGAATATCCTTTTCATTATACTTTTCATTTAATAATAAATTAAATGTTGAGTCTCTAAAATTAAGAGCATTTAGACTGGACTTAAAATTTTTTACATATTTTGGTATCCATTTCCATTCACATGTTATATCTCGATAATCAGAATTTATAGGTATTCCCTCTGACTCGATTGCTTTAGCAAATTTAATTTTTGAAACGCTGATTTTTTGTAAATCTACTTTTAGCGTATGAAAAAAAATAGAGGGTTTTATTCCTTTTTTTCTCAAACTTGTAGGTTTTACTGCCAGACAGCTAGTTAGACCTTTATCAATTTTTTTTGCAATTTCGTCTCTTTTTTTAATTATAAGAGGTAATTTTTTTAAAACTGACATACCTATTGCGCAAGTTAACTCGTCAGAATTATAATTATTCGAAGGAAATAAAAAATCAGTAGTATTTCTAAAATTGAAATTTTTTTTATATAGTGGTTTTCCTCTATCTGCTATACTTCTTGCTTTCCAATATAATTCTTTATTTTTTGTGTATACTAAACCCGCAGTTCCTCCTGCCGCTAAAGTTTTCGAAAAACCGTTAGAAAAAGCTGAAATATCTCCAAAAGTTCCAACTTTTTTTCCTTTATAAAGTGCTCCATGAGCCTGGGAGCAATCCTCTATAATTTTAATGTTGTTTTTTTTAGCAATTTTACAAATTGGATCCATGTCAGCAGGAAATCCACCTAAGTGTGTAATTACTGCAGCTTGAGTTTTATTAGTAATATTTTTCTCAAATTCATTTGGGGAGATATTGAATTCATGAGGATTGCTATCAGGTATAATCATTTTTACATCTTGCACTGCTATAGGCATTATCCCTCCAGGATTACAGACAGGAGAAACTATTACATGGCTTCCAGGTTTCAAATCTAAAGATTTTAAAGCTATAAATACAGCTGCTCCACCAGAGCTTACCGCATCTGCGTAACCACCTCCTTGAAATTTACAAAAATTTTGAGTGAATTTTTTTTCATAATAACCTTCAAAACCAAAGTCTACTTTTGACTTCCAACTTCTGTGAAAAACACTCTTGACCATTTTAAGTTCATCTTGCCCAAATATTTTTCTTGATGGCATTGGTTTTGATCTTAATTTTTTTCCACCATTAATTGCTAATTTTTTCATATATTTAATTTTATTATTACTATATCTTTTTATGATTTCTCTTGTGGGCAAAATATTAAAATTTAAATCTTTTTGAATTTTTTTATTAGAAATAAAAAAAATTTTCTTTTTTTTATTTATCTTTATTATGTCAGATTTTGAATTAAGATTTTTTTTTAAAATTTTTACTATATCGATAAATTTAGTAGGATAATTGGCAGATAAGTTATATATTTTATTAGATTTAAAATCTTTTTTAATTAATTTCAAAATAATCTTACTTATTTCCTTGGTATCTAAAACATTATTAAATTTTTTTGATGCATTATTTATGACAATCTGTCTACCTTCGATAAGATAATTTACAATTTTGCTCAGGATTGGGAAATCTTTATTAGTGCTGGTTGATAGAATACCAGGTATTCTCAAAATAATTGATTTATAAAGGTTTTTTTTTCTACTAAAAATTTTTTCAGAAACTATTTTTGATTTGGCATACCAATTCTCTGGATTTAATTTACTATTTTCATCATATATTTTGTTGTTTTTTTTTGGTTTACCGTAAACATCAATACTTGAAAGAAAAATTAGTTTTTTAACTTTACTTTTATTGCAAAAATGACTCAAATTTTTTGCAATTCTTATATTCTCATTATAAAAATTACCTTTACCAGGTGAATTGTAGTGTTTATTAGCACAATGAATAACAACATCAATTTTATATTTTAATAATTTAATTTTCTTTTTAAGATCTTGAATAACTATATTTTCATTTTTTTTAAAATTATCATTTCTTTTTTTATTAGATATAAGAAAAATTTTAAAATTTTTTTTATTTTTAAAATCATTCTCAATATCTCTACCAATAGATCCATCTGATCCTGTTAAAAGAATATTCATTTATTTTATTTTATTTTTTACAAACTTTAAGATCGTATTGGCAGCAAATTTTCCAGCATCCCCAGTTAGTCTAGAAAATAATTTTTTTTTTAAAATATTTCTCTTTCTTTTAAATTTATTAGGGAAAAAAATCGAGTCTTGAATTGCATATTCAAATTCTTTGAATGATTTTACAACATGTCCTGCTCTAAAATTTTTTGGCATATCTGAGTCTTTCCATGCATTTGAGCTTTTGATTGGGTCTATGTAGATTATAGGTCTGTCCAAAACTAAATACTCAGAAATAATTCCAGATAAATCACTAATAAGAATATCTGTTGCCCAAAGTGTTTCATTAGGGTCATCTTGATAGTTAGAGGTTTCTTTAGTTTGCCAAAGTACTCCATATTTATTTGCGATTTTTATCATTTTTTTATTTTTTGTGAGAAATGACAAGCTATGAAGTCTTATGACAAAGTTAAGATTTAATTTGTAAATCAAAGCACAAATTCTCTCAAAAACATCCAATTCTCTTTTTTGCCATCTACAAAATAGGCTACTATTACCTTCACCCCATCCCCAAGTAGGAGCGTAGGTCACTGTCTTTTTGTTTTCATCTAGACCAAATTTTTTTAAAATTTTTTTTCTATTATATTTGTTTTTAATTAGACTATCTAATCTAGGCCATCCAACAATTTTAAGGGTTGTTTTTTTTAAATCTTTTCCGAATCTTTTTCTAAATTCATTATAATGATATTTCCCTGGTAAAAGGATTAAGTTAGAATTTAAGTATGGCTTATAAAAAACGTGTTTTTTTATTGGTAATGAATGTAAAGTTTGAACTACCAGTGTACCTTTTTTTAATATAGTAAGTTTATTTGGGGTATCCACTATCCAAAAATCTGGATTAATTTTTTTGACAATCTGTTTTTGAGCTTTAATATTATTTTTTGAAACAAATTGATTTCCATTTTTTTTATTTTTGTCTATGAAATATTTTTCTTCAGAAAAAACAGCTTTTTTTATCTTCTTGAGTTTAAGTAATTCAAATAATTTTTTTTCTGGAACTCCCCACCAACAATTAGTTTTATTTCTAAGCTGTTCCCAATAACAATTCATTACTGGAAAATTATGAGTATATAGTCCAATTTTCATTTTTCTAAGTAAATAAATATTGATTATTTTTTAAAAATTTAGAACCAATTTTTCCTAGAAAATTTCCGTGTAAGCTACTTTCTCTAAAATGATTCCAAAATTTTTTCTGAAGGTAAATATCTTCTTCACTTTCAATCCACTCTCCATTAATTCTTTGCAGCATTTCTTGATTTATATCAACAATTTCCTCTTCAGTATTATTGATTAGTTCGATACCTGCTTTTTTAAATTCTTCTGATCTATGAAATCTTCCGAAGCCTGATTGTAATATTTCATTAATTTTTAAAAACCGTTTTTCTTTTATTGACCAATATTTTTTGAATATCATTAACCAGGTATCCATCCATGGTTCTATATATTCTAGCTGAGAAAAATTCACATATAGTATTGGCTTTCTAAAATTCCATCCAGTTAAGGCACAATATCCAGTGTCTGAACCAAAAATGTATTCACATTTTGCAGCTAAATATATATCTAAAAAGTCAGTGCGATAACCCTTGTTATAATAATCAATAATGTTTTTATTTTTTGTCACTAATGTCTCTTCTACAAGATGGCCGGCTCTAACTACTGCATAACCTTTTTTGGTGATCATCTCTGCGGCAGGAATAAATGAACTGATTTTATTATTTCGAAAAGAATGGTAATCAAAATTTATTTTAAAATCATATACCTCGCTTAAATATCTTTGGCTTCTATTTATCATAAGAATAAATTTTTTGTCTTTAATTCCGATTTTAGAAAAAAGCTTCTCTCCATATGAAACTTCTTGATTAGTAAATTGTAAGTTTATTTTAGACTTTTGTAAAAGGCCGAACACATCACGACTACCATTTGTAGGTTTAATTATGTGTTTCCTGCCACCAGGTAGTAGTTTCAAAATATTATAAAAATAAATAGAATTGTCCCAAATCCTTAGAACTCTTTTCCACATTTTTAAAAGTTGTAAATTACATACAAATCTCGGTTTTTGAATTCCATAAATGTCAAAAGTTTTAAAGGGTTGTATAGAATGCTCTTTTTCGCAAAGATTCATCTCTGGAATTGATGAGAATGGACCAATTTTTGCAGTAAAAAGGGGAGCAAATCTTATGTATATGATTGGCCTAATTAAAATTATTATAATACTTAAAAAAATAACAAACGGATAGATTAAGTATATATCTAACCTTAAAAGATTTTTCTTTATAAGAAAAAAAATATATAAAAAACCATTATTATGAAAATTGCTCTTAAAATTATAAAGTTTTTTTTTATAATCCATTAAATAACTTTTATTTTAAAATATGTTCTAAGGTTTTAAGAAGATTAGTTTTATTTATTTGATTTTTATTTCCCATATCTTCAGTTGATTGAGCAGCAGCCAATGAACCGACAATTAAAGCAAGTTGCTTGTTTTTATTTTCGCTCATAATTAATGAAGCTAGAGATAGAAAAGCATCACCTGCTCCAACTTTATCAATTACTTGTTTAGCAAAAGCTCCACATTTAAAAAATTTGTTACTTTTTTTATCAAATAAAGTAGCACCTTCTCTTCCTTGTGTTACTATTAAATTTTTAATATTATTTAATATTGATAATTTTTTTATTAAATTTTTAAGGGAAGTTGATCTATCCCTGAACTCCATTTCTAACTCTTTTTGATTGATTATCACACAATCAATGTTCTTATAATTTCTCATACTATGATATCCAATATTTGATGCATTTATTTGTGCATTCAAGGCTAGGAATTTAGATTTAGAACAAATAGTTTTTGCAATTGTTTTTGTAATAAATCCATGACCATAATCAGAAACTATAACAAGATCATATTTAGGTAATAATTTTTTTAATCTTTTATTTTGTATGTTTTCCTGAGATTTATCAAGAATTTCATCATTAAAATTGTAAACTCCAAGAACTTTATTATAACTATTTTTGTCAACAAATCTTGTTTTTAAAATAGTGGGTGAGTTTTTCTTTTTTAAAAGTTTTAGTTTAATTTTTTTTGAAAGATTTTTTCTAATCTTTGAGTAAAATTCAGATTTACTGCCAATCATAGAAAATAAGGTAATATTTTTATTAAAACTGGAAACGTGCCTTGCTATTGCCGCGGCACCTCCAAGATATTCCTCAGTCTTATTATCTTGCAATACTAAAACTGGCTCTTTACCAGACTTTCCTAATGCTTCACAAAAGACGTATTTGTCAATAATTATTTCTCCTACTATAAGAATTTTTAATTTTTCGATATTTTTGAAGACGTTTTTAATCCTATTAAAATCAAATTTTTCTTTAATTTTTTTTAAATTATTATTAAGATCCTTGCTACTTGAAATGCCATATTTATTGATCAAGTGACTTGAGCTGAATGTTTTTCCACCAGTAAAAATAACCTTGCCTTTAATTCTTTTGATTTCTTTTACTTCATTTCTAATTTCATTTGTAACATCATCATTAAAATTTTTGTATTCTTTACCTTTGCAAAAAATATTTGGTTTTAATTTTTTTATCACACTAACGGCGGAATGGCTGTTATTGATAGTTACAAAATCTACTATATTAAGCTCTGATAAAGACATTGCTCTAATTTTCTCATTAAAAGCTGGTCTACCTAGACCCTTATTAACATATTTATCTGGTGTGATACTTACAACTAGAATATGATTATTTTTTTTTGCTTCTCTGAAATGATTAATATGCCCGAAGTGTAATAAGTCAAATACTCCATGGCACAAAACAATTTTTTTACCTTCTGTCTTTTTTTTTTCTAGAATTTTACTTAATTTTTCTAATACAATAATTTTAGAATTCATAAAATATTATTTATATAAATCTTTTTTTTTTGGTTGATAATTCTCTGGTAAATTGCGTTTTACTTTTTTTCCAACTATTTCCCGAAATCTGTTACCTGTTATAGCTGTTCCAGGCCTTTTCATCATAAGATCTTTTTCACGAATTAATTGACCCTTTTTCATGCTATTTTTAAGAGTAAAACTTTTTCTAGATATTTTTCTAACGCTTTCTTCCTCTTTTTGCACTTTTTTTTCATAATTCCCTAAAATTTTTTCAACGAGCCTAATTTTATATATATATTCGAGTAAATCTTTTGGGTCACTCGAGGCTTTATGGTCTGGGCCTGAAGATTTCTTATTTAGAGTGAAATGTCTTTCTATCACTTTTGCGCCCATTGCAATAGAAATCATGGCTGGGAAGTCTGACGTAGAATGGTCAGAATACCCGACTGGATAACCAAATTTTTTTGAAAGTGTTTTTATAACATTTAAATTTATACTGTTTATTGAACAAGGGTAATTTGAAACACAATGAAGTAAAGTAATTTTAGTTTGTTTGGCATTTTTGTAAAGTTTAAGTGTTTTTTCTATTTCTTCTAGTTTAGATGCACCAGTTGATATAATTACTGGTTTTTTAGTTTTAATAATTTCTTTATGTAACATAAAATCTACTAGGTCTGCTGAAGATGTTTTATACCTAGGTACTTTTAGTTTTTTTAAGATTTCTAAACTTTTCAAATCGTAAGGAGTAGATAAAAAATTGATTTTTATTTTTTTGCAAAAATTTATAATTCTAAAAAAATCATATTCACTAAGCTCTAATTTATTTATCATATCAAAGTGACTTTCCTTTTTTGATGTTGTCTTTAGTTGATATAATGCTTTTTTAGTATTTTGCGTCACAAATTCACCAGAAAAAAAAGTTTGAAATTTAACAGTATCTGCACCACACTTTTTGGCACTCTGAATGAGTTTGATAGATCTCTCAAAACTCCCATCATGATTTACACCGATTTCAGCTATTATTTCTACTTTATCTTTTTTCATACTGATTTACTTAAATAGAACCTTTTCTACTTTGTTAATAAATTTCTTATGTTTTTTTAAACGACCTAGATATCCATGAATTTTAATATTAGGTGTCTTTGATAAAAGATAACCATAATAAAAGTTGATTAAAGCTGACTCAAAATGATTATTTGATCTAAGAACGTCTAGTTTATAATTGTATAAACTAAAAAAAATCTCCCAATAGCTCATTTCTGTTGGTGATTTTTCTAAGTAAAAATCCCAACCGTAAACATTTATCTTTTTTGCATATTTCGACAAAGCAAATAAATAAGGAAGGGTTGATCCTGAGGCTACCCATTTTGATAAATCGCCATTTTTACTAGGAAGATAAAAATTCTCTAATACTGAAATGCTTTTGAAATTTTTATATTTAAACAAATTTCGATAAGATTTGCTATTCCAATATTTTCCGTTTGACTTAAATGATTTACCCTCTTTGTGGTATGTGGGTATACTTAAAAAATTATACCCTTTTTTTAAATATTTATTTAAAACCTCTTTTCTTGAAATACAGTAAGTAATGTTTTTTTTTTTATATATCTTTAATTTGTCCCAATATTTATCATCCTTCAATTTATTTTGACTTTGCGGTTTTATATTTCCAGTAAATTTTGCATTTAAAGCCCAGCCTTTTCTTTTAGAAAAAATATTCCCCTTTTTATCAATCCTAAGGGGCTCCCAACCAGGAGCAAAAAATATTTTTCCTTTTAATTTTTTTATATTATTTAATTTAAAGCTAGAGCCAACTGTAACGTAATTTATCTCTCCCATTTTTTTTATATTACTTTTATTTTTTATTATTTTATAAGGATTTGCTGTTTTATTTAATCTATTTTTTTTTGGTGGTAAAAATTTTCTAGTTGAAAATTTATATGTATAATCAGGGTTAATATTAAATAATATCATCATTAATAGGATATCTTTTAATCTATTAAAAATGAGGAAATTTCTAATTACAAGTTTTGCAAAATTTAATAGTGATTCATTTTTTTTTATGATTTTTTTAATTTTAGAAATTATCATTAAATAATATGAAAATTATTTATTTATTTTGATATGAGATCTAAGTTTTTGAGCAACTGGAATTTCTATTTCTAGTATTTTTTTATCTTTAACGCTTGGATCTATCGCTTCCTCGATTTGCCTTAAACCTCCGATTAATGTGCTAAAACCCAGCGGTGTTATCGATGCTGCTTGATCGCTACCATAAGCGGTTCTGTCCAATGTAAAATGTCTTTCAATTGAGGAAGCTCCTAGTGCAGCAGCAGCAAATGATATTGCTAGGCCTCCTCTCTCATGACCGCTATATCCAACTTTACATTTATAACGATCTCTAAGTACTTTAATTAAGTTTAGTTGAGCTTTTTTATCATCAAAGGGATATGCTGAAATAGTATGCATCAGCTCAAACGTGCAATTATGTTTTCTAAATATTTCTACTGCTTTATCTATATCTTTAAAACTAGACATGCCTGTGCTTATAAATGTATATTTTTTTTGCTTAGCTACTTCGTTTAGAAAGTTTAAATCCACTATCATCGCAGAAGCAATTTTATTGTATTTTAAGTCAAATTTTTTTAAGAAATTAAGGCTATTTAAATCCCATGCGGATGCAAACCAGTTAATCTTTTTTGCCTTACAAAACCTATCAATTTCCTCATAGTCTTTTTGACCAAATTCTAAACCTTTTTTTTGATCTCTTTGAGTTGTGCCGAAAGGACTTACTCTTGGTTTATCAAGTTCTTCTTTTGAATAAACAAGATCTATATCCCTTTTTTGAAATTTAACAGCATTAGCGCCGACTTGTACCGATTGCTCAATCATTCTCTTAGCTAAGTTTAAATCACCATTATGATTAATGCCAATTTCCGAAATTATAAAAATTTTATTCATTTATTTTAGTATCATATTTGCTAAGTCTAAATCTACTTTATTGTCTATATCTATAAAATATTTTGAGTTCGACATTATGGCATGACATTTTTTTGGGGGGAACTGTTTATGCTTAATCAGGCTTCCGATCTTAATCGCATCTACATATCCATCGCACATGTATGCATCTGGTAAATCTTGTCTTCTAGCTGTTTTAATAAAATTTTTATTATTAATTAAAGGTATCAAAAATTTTTTATCTACTAGTTTTTTCATCCAAAATGGAGGATAAATTGCTTTACGAATACTTCTTACACAATCAACATTATTTTTTTTAATCAAAAAATTAATTACTTTATCTATATCTTTTGAACTTCTAAGTGGCTGTGTTGGTCTCAAGTAAATTACAATAGTATCTTTATTTTTAATTGTATTTAATTTTAACTTTTTAAGAACATGATTAATTACGGGATAATCTAAAACTTTATCCCCAGATAGATTTTTAGGTCTCAAGAATGGAACTTCAGCTCCATACTTCAATGCTACGGACTTAATTCTTTTATTATCAGTTGAAACAATTACTCTATCAACTAATTTAGATTTTATTGCAGATTTAATTGAATAATAAACTAAAGGTTTTCCATTAATTAGAGCTAGGTTCTTATATTTGATTGTTTTAGAACCTCCTCTTGCTGGTATGATAGCAATTACTTTAGATTTTCTTTTCATCTCAAAACTTTTTGCAAAATAATGTTATAACAGAACCATAAAAAGGTGGTGATACTCGTTTTTTAGTTAACATCTTTAATAAATTTTTTTTATTGAAGAAAGGAGTTTCAAAGAAAGGGTACTCGATCTTAAAAATCTTAAATTTATTATCTCTTAAAAATCTAATCAATGAGTCTTCTGAAAAAAGACTTACATGGGTTTTATCTTTTAATAGGCGGAAGTTATTTCCATACCTTCTGGCAGCAGCACTATCAAAATTAGGTGTCTCAATTACTAACGTTCCTCCTTTTTTTAAAATTTTATGTATCCTTCTAATAAATTTCGTTGGTTCGAAAACGTGCTCAATAACATGCAGAGCAGTGATATAATCAAAGCCTTTTTCTTTAATATCATTAATATCGCCTAAGAATATTTTAGAATATTTAGACGCTGATTTTAATGCAAAAGAACTTACGTCTAGTCCAAATTTATTCCATTTGTAATTTAAGCTAGAGAGTAACCATCCATGTCCGCAGCCAACATCTAAAATTTTACCAGGTTTATTTTCATTCAAATATCTAATTACATGTTTTAATTGTTTTAATTTATATTCTCTTTCAAAGATAAGTCTTCTTTTTTTTCCGTCAGGATCTACAGTTAAATTATGGTAACTCTCATCGAATGTTGATTTTTTAATATTTCTATTATATTTTGCAAAATATTTCCCGTTTTTTAACAAATGTTGCATTTCAATTTTTAAATTAAATTTTTTACCAGTCATTAACTTGATTTTATTAAGACCTATAATTCTAAATCAGGGTGAGATTTTAAAATTTGCTCTTTATTGTCTAGATTGGGTAATTTAGCTGGATCAATATTCACTCCTGTCTTTCTAATATTAATTTTTATATCCTCGCTAACAAGTGCATCTTTACATATAAAACCTGCTAATTTTTTTATTGAGTTTTCAAAAGGGAAATCTTCGTAGTTAAACGTTTCTTCTTTTTTTTGTTTTTTTATAAAAAATTTTGCCTCCTCATTCGAAATTTCAATAGTGTTAGCCCATCTTATATTCATTAACCAAAACCCGTCCTCTTTTCTAAATCTTATTCTATTAGGGACAGAAATTTTTGCACCATTTTTAATTTTTTTAATTACATCTTCATGTTCCTTAAATTTAAAAGGTTTAATAATATGTTCCTTACCTGGCATAAGAGGATCTTTTCCATCCATTCTTCCAGTTGAAGCGTAAGCGTCCATTCGACAACCTGATTGACAAACATCTATATAATGACATCCCTTACATCCTTCAAAAAGATAGCTATCATTCCTCCAGGCTTTTGTTTTTGCATAAGCCTCTTTAAGTCCAACTTCATAAACGTTACCATAATTTTTATCTTCCATAACGCATCCATGGCTTTCACCATTAGAATTAAGATTAAATCTATGACCTTGCTGTGTTGGGCATCCACGACCCACAAAGTCTTGGTATTTTTCTAAATCTCCTAGTAGACAAAGAGGATAATTTATTAAAGTTCCTACTTTCATTCCAAATTCGTTTTTAAGACGCAACAATTCATCTAAAGATTGCTTTGCAACATCAATTTTGGCGCTAAATTGTTTTTCTTTATCTTCTCTATCGTATGCAGGTGGAATTACTCTATGCGCGAAAAATTGACTAACACCTAAACTATTTAAAAATTTTCCTGATTTATAAATTGTATCATGATTAAGTTGAGTAACAATCGTGTTGGCACTTACTCTTATACCTTGAGCAACAGTTACTTTTATTCCTTCAACAATTTTTTGAAATGATCCTTTATATTGAGTTATATTATCGGTTTCGGTTGGAAAATATGAAAACCAAGAAGTTAAAACATGGTCTAAACCAATATCTTTAAGTTTTTTCATTTTTTCAGGGGTAGCTAACATTAAGTTGCTATTTAGGCTTGTTGAAATATTATTTTTTACAAGTTTTTCAAGTGCATAACATAATTCATTAAACTTCGCTAAAGGCTCTCCTCCTGATAAAATAACGTGAAAAACTTTATTTTTTACAAATTCATCAATTAAATAATCGATCTTTTTTTTATCTAAATTAAATTTTCCAGCATGTTCATCTCTCCATGGGTTATAACAATGTCTACACTTTACATTGCAAGCTTCAGTCATTTCTAAATTAATTGTAGTTGGTGCTGAATAAATCTTCTTTTTATAATTTGTAGCTTTATTTTTTACTTTATAATTATCTTCAGAAATGTATTTACTCTTTTGATGAGATTTGTATCTTTCATTATCTTGATTGGAAAATAGAGAGCTATTTATTTTTTTTTTAGATTTCATTTAAAACTCATTTAATTAATTATTACTCTATTTCAAAATTAAATATTTTTCTCCCAAAAAAAAGGCAAAGACCACTGCCCTTTTTGAGGATATGAACAATTTTGACATATTTTAGGTAAGTTTTCTATTTTTTTATCTAAAAGGTTTTTTCTCAAACTATCAAAATTTTGATTTTGCCATGTGTCTTTAATGCTGGAAATGTTTACATCGCCGAATATATTTTTTCCATCAACATCTAGACAACATATTCTCACTTTTCCATCAATTTGAATAAAACATTGGCTAAAAGGAAAAAAGCATATTGATGAGAAGGCCTCTTTGTTTTGATGAATGTTAGTATCATCAATTTGCCCTCCCCAATTATGCATCGTTGTTCTTAGAACCTTGTCTGCTTTGTTTTTCCAATAAATAAAAAAATCACGCTCCTCATGTTTATTTGTTTCATTAATAAGCATTCTTGGAAATACCCAAGGATAGAATGAAAAATTTTCTCTTTTTTTCTGAATAAGAAGGTTAGTGTTATGATAAGCTTTTTTAGTATCGACGCCAATTCTATTGGAGTTATGGGTTTGTTCTGAAACACCGTCTAGAGATGCTATAATATACTTGAGTGTGCCTTGAAGTTTGTGCTCAAAAATTTGATCTATAAGTTTCTCTGAAAAGAACTCCATATTGCTTGATAAATATATATTTTTAATTTTTTTTTGTTTAGCATAAATTAAAAAATTTATTAATTCTTTATGTAATGTTGGATCGCCATCCATAAACATTGCTATACTTTTAACTCTATGTCTATAAATCGAAATTTCATCAATTATTTTTTTATATACTTCAAATTTCATGTATCCTTTTTTTCTTTTATGATCTGGTTGAGGACAGAACCAACATTTTGCATTACAAATATTTACAGTTTCAATAGAAAAGCTTTCGGGAAATTGTTTTAAATAATTTATTTTATTTTTATTGAAAAAATTAAAAATAATATTTGGTAATAATTTTTTTATAAAGTCTTTTAATTTTTTTATAAATATTGAACGATAATAGTATTCGAAAATTTGATGTCTAAATTTGAAACTAATATGTATAAAATTATAAAAAGAGTTTTTAATTTTCATAAATTAAAATTTTAATATTCTATTATAAACAAAATAATGACATCTGCTAAGAAAAATTTGCATAGCTCCGCACTTTGCAAAAGTCTATTTGCATTAATTATATAAGTTTTCATTCGTTTAAACAGGCTGAGCTAATAAGTTTTTTTTCTTTACATTTACTTTTAATCTTCCCATCATTAATTCAACCTTATTTTTTTGAAAATTCACTATTTCAAAAATTTTATTTGTAAAAAAACCTGTCTTAAATTTATAATTACAATTTAAATGAAAATTAAAAAAATTATTTTCAATATATCCCTTGTCATTTTCAAAGTTTTTACAATGGTTTATAAATTCGATAATCTCTTTTTGAGTTTCAGCATACCCTGGTATAAATGATTTAAAGCCTTTAAAATATTTAATTTGATTTAAAAAATTTTTATCACTTAAATTACTATTGTAACAAAAAAAATAATCTCCTAACAGTTTTATTTCTTTGACTTTAAGTTTATTTTTTTTAAATAGTTGAGTAAGGTATTTTGGAGAGTATATCTCTACCTCTGATCCAATAATTTTTTTAAAATCTTTTTTAAAAAGATTTGAGTATTTTTGATCTATTTTAAAAACTGCCCACATTTTATTTTTTTTTGTTTAATTCTTTTTTTAGCTGATCATATTCAACCATCTTTCTTTTCATAAAATTTAAAGTAAGTTTCGTTTTAATTGCTATTCCTTTAGGTGTTAGGACATAAACATAGTTGATTTTTTTTGGATTTTTTTTAAAATTTCTTATCTTAACTAGTCCTTTCTCTTTTAATGCTTTTAAACAATAGTTTAGTTTACCTAAACTAAAACCCAGTTCCTCTGCCATTTCCCTTTGCGAAGAATCGGGATTATTTTGGATTTTCCGCATCACTTCGAATTGATCTGATTTATTATCCATATGTTCAAATTTTGAACAATTTACTGTTCAATTTTTGAACAATCAAGGCTTTTTTACTTAAATTAGTTTGCTTTTACTTAAAATGCACAATATGTTGATATTTGTTTGAAGTAGTTTTAAAGAAAAATTTATATAAAAAAAGGTAAAATTGAAAAAGAGATACGTCGTTCAAAAAAAAACAATTGAATTAAAAAACACCAAAAATAAAAGACTCTACAGGAGATATTTATTGTCCCGAGACAAAAATTTATATTCTGTAAATTTTTTTAGATTAGAAATTTTAAAAGATAACAAAGAATATCATACGAATAAATATCATCAATTTTGCTATGTACTAAGCAAAAGGTCGTTAGTTAAAATCGATAATAAAAAGTTCAATTTAAAAAAAGGAGATAGTTTTTATATAAAGCCATTCACGAAACATACTTGTATTTCTAAAGGCTCTAAAATATTGGTAACTCAAATAAAATTTAATTAAGTTTTATTTTTTTTTAAAGGTATTATCTTTTAAATTAACATTTATAAATAAATTTGCATTTACGAAACATTTGCTCCCAATAGAAATATTTTGTCTTATAATAGTCCCGCTTCCTATAAATGACTGATTTCCTATTGTTGAGTGACCATTAACTATTGACCCTGTTGATATATGACAATGATCCCCAACCTCAACATCATGTTCGATTATAGTTTTTGTATTAATAATACAATTTAAACCAATTCTTGCATTTGGGCCAACATGTGCGCCGTGCATTACTATGCTTCCATCACCGATGATTGCTTTTTTTGAAACATATGCGTTTGGAGATATAATTTTTGGAAATTTAAATTCGAACTTTTTAAATTTTTCAAAAATATTTTTTCTTATTTCTAGATTATTTATTTGGCCAACAGCAATGTGTGTATAAATTGTTTTTTTTTTAAGTAAATTAATTTTACTATCGTTCCCGAGATATTTTAATCCAATTTTTGAAGAATTTTTTTTTTTATCGACGAATCCTATTATTTTGAATTTTTTAATTGATTTAATGACATCTTGACAAGAATTAAAGTGCCCTCCTGAGCCAATTAAAAAGATTTTTTTCATATATGAAATAAATTAAATAAAATTTTTTTAAAAGCAACTTCTATTTAATTTTTGAGCGTATAAAGGAAGACAGATGGTCAATAAAAAATATTGTAATAAAAATTATTATAATAATTGCAGAGACTCTTTCATATTCAAACATACGAAAAGATGATTGTAATTCATAACCTATTCCTCCGGCCCCAACGAACTTGCTTATTGATGAGAAAAGTTTATTAAAAAATATTAATAAAAAAACCAAATTTGTAATTCCGGTACATATTTCCGGAAGAGGAAATAATATAAAAAAGATATTAAAAATTTGTAAAAATAAGAATTTGAAAATAATTGAAGATGCTGCAGAAGCTTTATTTTCAAAATTTGAAAATAAGTATCTAGGATCTTTCTCAAATACAGGTTGCTTCTCGTTTGCTCCTAATAAAATAATCACTACTGGTCAAGGAGGAGCGGTCGTAACTAATAAAAAGAAGATTTACCTAAATTTATTAAAGTTAAAAGATCAAGGAAGAACAGCTTCAAGAGTTATCGGTCAAGAGGATGATTACAATAAAGAGGATATAATTTCAAATTTACTAATTTGCAATCATCTTTAGGTATTTCTCAATTAACAGATATAAATTGGAGAAAAAGAAAATTAATAAAAATTCATAAGTTTTATGTTAAAAATATTAATCAGAATTCCAATTTTAAATTTATTAAGTTTAATCTTGCTGAAGGAGAGCTACCATTATGGACTGACGTATTTTGCTCTAAAAGAAAAAAACTTTTTATTTTTTTAAAAAAAAGAGGAATTACATGTAGAGTTTTTTGGAAGCCTTTAAATAAATGCAGTCTCTACAAAGAATCTTTTGCTAATTTTCCAAACTCAAAAAGATTACAACAAAAATTGATGTGGCTTCCATCCTCTTTAACTTTAAGTTTAAGTAAACAAAAAAGAATTTGTAAATTAATCAATTCTTTTTTAGAAAAAAATTAAAGACTTTAGTCTATGATAATTTTTTTGAGATCCGAAGGATTTAGTTCTATTGGATTATTTGTAAGCCTAAGCATGTTTACACCTGAAATAATTTTAGAATAATCATTTTTAATATC
>MDTB01234186.1_pt1 | contig 43494 bp, 36 predicted proteins | sample 811161 | NCBI WGS metagenome assembly MDTB01 (sample SAMN05326650, study PRJNA326480) | marine metagenome | isolation source: seawater | place: Mediterranean Sea | collected 2009 | reverse complement strand
GTTTCCTGACAGAGGAAACGAAACTTGAACTGACAGAATGGATGGCAGAAATCGATCATCGTCTTGTTCAAGGCGGCGGAGAACACCTACAACTCGACGCCATGACGGCAAGGATTTGCGCCCTACTGAAGTAACCAATGATCTCTGATTACTGAGAAGGCAAAATCTGGATTTTGTAGATTGCATCGCCAGTGGTGAGTGGCCAAGGATCTCCTGGCTGATCAATCCTGTATCTCAGTTCATAGGTACCTGTATCGAATGCACCAAGATCTACAGCCACGCCAACATCAGTAGTTCGCCACAACTTCATTCCAGGATCACTCCAAGATCCCTGATCGAGAATAGAAACGATTGACCTATTTCCAGACACTAAATCGCCGTAAGCTGCAATAGCAGTTGTATTGGCGCCATTGATTGTTGAATTAAGTAGAATCTGTTCATTTTTCACCAATTGGACTGTGATCGAACAATCCTCTACTGCCACATTATCGCGCACATCTAGAAGAAGCCACATTGATCCCTCTGACTCTCCTGTCTCGATTGAGATATCGATGTCATTACCTACTCGATCTAATCGTGCTACCAAATCCTCTGATTCCTCACCCTCATCAAACACTAGACGGACATCTACAGCCTCAGGCGCGCTAATATCGGCGAGAGGTGGATTGACTAGAATAATTGAAATTGAAAGCCAAGTGAAAATCCAAAGCATTCCTGCACGAAACCAATTGCCTCCGGTGTAGAGATCAGAAATCTCATCAGGGAGGATTAGGCGGTGTAAAGTTGGGAGAATAAGGACCAAACTCAGAGGCAGTAGCCAAAGAAGGGGTCCTGGCTCACCCATCCCTGGCATGATGAGAAAGCGCATCAAGAGTGCTGTGAGGATAGAACCAATGAGGACCAGCCACATGGAATATGTGTCTGCGACCTCCTTTGTTCGGAATACCTCGGGATCAAAGGGTTCGATGCCGACGGAGCCACCGGGACGTTTCGGCTTTGAGGAGTCGCGGTCCTTCTTGGCCTTCCTTCGGTCGATGGCCGCGGATTTCAAGGCGGTGTCGACATCAACCATGGGAACAGTATGGACGGGAAGATGAACCCAAATGAACATTGGTAGTGACTGAAACGCTCATATCCAACTCGATGGTCGGCGAAGTTATCGCCGGGGTGGCTTAGTTGGTAGAGCGTCGGACTCATAGGGTAGGCGAATTGAAGAATTCGCGCATTCATCTTTGACGCATCTGGGAAATCCGAAGGTCGCGGGTTCGAGCCCCGCTCCCGGCACCATCCAATCAAACCGAGCGGTAGCCATCCAACCTATCCGTTCACTTCATGGCCCCATTCAACCGCACAAGGGACATGGACGACCTAGAGGCCGGCTCATATGTCCGCCTCAGAATCGCTACGAGATTAGGGGAACAGAGCCACGAAGGGATTCTGCTTGCTCCTGCAGATTCTGGCTTAGTAACCATCAAACTCGAGAATGGATACAATCTTTCACACCCCACTTCTGCTATCAAAGAGATTACTCCTCTCGATAGTGAGCGTAAATCAGACTCGAAATCAGTGGCATCGAAACAACCGATGGATGCCAATCTCCCACTGGTCACCCTCATCCATACAGGAGGTACTATCGCAAGCAAGGTTGACTATGCAACTGGAGCAGTCATCGCTCGTTTTGAGCCCGAGGAACTAATCGACTCGGTGCCAGAATTAAGAGAAATTGCCCGAATTCAGACAACGCTGCTTGGGAACATGTTCTCAGATGATATTCGTCCAAGGCACTGGAATCAGATGATTAGAGAGACGCAGGCCGCCTTCGAGCGTGGATCAAGAGGTGTTGTGATTACACACGGAACCGATACTATGGGGACATCGGCTGCAGCTATGTCTTTCGCTTGGTCAGGAGAAGGTGGAATTCCACCTGGCCCGATTGTATTTACTGGATCCCAGAGATCCTCGGATCGAGGTTCTAGTGATGCAAGAGAGAATCTGATTGCATCAGTTCATCTCGCAGCTCATGGGCCAACGCCAAACAGCGGTGCGGATGCCGCAGTAGTCGTGATGCATGCAGGTTCATCTGATGGAATAATGGCGATTCACGCTGGACATTCGGTTCGAAAGACCCATAGTTCTAGGAGAGATGCCTTCGAATCCATTGATCGACAACCTCTCGGATCAATTGAACTTACCCCGGAAGGCCCGATTGTTACAATGAATCAGAACAATGAATCAAGGACGGCTCTCCCTCCGCTAACCTATAACGAGGACACTAAGATTGCCGAGTTGATTGCTGGCGCACACATGCAACCGGAACATCTCCAAGCAATCATCACAACGAAGCCGGCCGCAATACACCTCCACGGAACTGGCCTTGGACACCTCCCCACATCAGATCCTAACGGAGATAGCCCCGAGAACATTGAGATTCAGTCCACTATCCGCGACTATGTCGCAGGCGGAGGTATTGCTGTGGTCACGACTCAGACAATCCGAGGCCCAGTACATATGGACGTATATTCCAAGGGGCGGGACCTCCGAGAGATTGGTGTCCTTGGCCATGGGATGAATGGACCACCTGGGACCTCATTGGTCAAGCTTCACTACCTACTCAGCCGGTACGGGAACGACAAGGAGGGCTTCCTTCAGGCTTGGGAATCAAACCTGATTGGTGAGCGAGATGAACTCCAAAATTAGCAATTGAAAAAATGATTTTTCAATTGGAAAATTACGATATTAGCCTATCGTGTTGATGATGAACCATCGATGGAATCCACAGTAGGATGAACACCCGCATCGACCCCAAGGAGGAACTCGATTACCTCCGAAGAGAGGCGAAGCGAGGTGGAGGGCAAGCCAAGGTCGAAGCACTCAGAGCGTCCGGTCGCAAAACCGCAAGAGAACGGATTGATGCCTTAGTCGACTCAGGCTCGTTTATGGAAATCGATGCCTTCGTCCTAAGTCGAGAAACCGAACACGGTATCGAACGAAACGCCATCCTCGGCGATGGCGTCATTGCCGGAAGCGCCACCCTTGATGGACGCCGCATCCTCTGCTTCTCACAGGACTTCTCTGTCTTCGGAGGATCAGTTGGTGAAATGCATGCTCAGAAAATTGTCAAGATAGTGGACATGGCTCTACGTGCCCGGCTTCCTCTCGTAGCAATTTGGGATGGAGGAGGGCAGAGAGCACACGAAGGCATGACTTCCCTAGGCATGACTGGCGAAATGATGGATCGACTCATTGCTTGCTCGGGACGTATCCCCGTAATCTCACTCGTAATGGGGCCAGTGGTTGGAGCATCAGCACTCGCTGCCGCCCTTGCTGACTTCGTAATTATCGGCGAAGAACATGGCGAGTTCTTCATGTCAAGTCCACTTGAGACGCCTGAAGTTGCTGATGAGGGGATGGATTCGAAGGACCTCGGAGGAGCAGAAATGCACGCGAGTCGCTCAGGCATTGCTAGCCTAGTCGCCGCAGATGAAGAGGATGCCATGGACATCGTAGCTGAGATCCTCAGCCACTTCCCTGACCATTGCGATGCACTTCCACCTGTCCTGCACACTACTGACTCCGATGACAGAACCTGTGACGAACTGAGAGATATGGTTCCTGATGACAGCAATAGACCCTATGACATGAAGCAGATTGTTGAGGCGATTCTAGATGAGGGGGCCTTCGTAGAACTTCAGCCAGCCTATGCTGAAAATATCGTGATTGGTTTTGGACGGCTCGGAGGTCACCCTATTGGTATCATCGCAAACCAACCAAAGGTCCTCGCCGGATGCCTCGACATTGATGCTTCCGTAAAGGCTGCCCGTTTCATCAGGACGTGTGACTGCTTCAACATCCCACTCGTATCCTTTGTGGACGTACCAGGCTTCCTACCAGGGACCGTGCAGGAATGGGGAGGGATAATTCGACATGGTGCCAAACTCCTCTACGCCTATGCTGAAGCCACTGTACCCCAATTGACAGTCGTAACAAGGAAGGCTTACGGAGGTGCTTATCTCGCAATGTCATGCAAGCATCTTGAATCGGATTACAACGTAGCTTGGCCATCAGGTGAACTCGCTGTGATGGGCGCCGAAGGCGCAGTGAACATCATCCATCGTCGCGAACTCAAAGATGCCGAAGACCCCAGTACAAAGCATACCGAACTCGTGGATGAATATCGCCAGAAGTTCGGTGACCCCTATGTTGCTGCAAGAAATGGTTGGCTAGATGACGTAATCGAACCGTCCGAGACCCGTATACGACTCATACGGGCACTGAAACCATTAATCTCGAAGCGAGTATGGCAGCCCCCAAGAAAACATGGAAATATTCCACTCTAATTACTCGACCCTCGCCTCGACCTCGCTCAAACGATTAAGCAACAGAGGCAAGGAAGGAAGCAAGTCACGATGTTCAGGGGCGATGAACTGTGCCCAAGCAATCAAATGTTGAGCGGCAAGCATCCACCTCCCATCAAGAATCAAGGCTCCAGAAGTACTCTGAGTTGGTTCGACCGACCCGCCGATACCATATGATGCAACAAGACGCACATTGGAATCGGGTAGATTCGGGCTAATTGAGGACCCTTTTGAAGAATCAAAATCCACCTGGAAGATTGACTCGAGCGACGCATCGGGTACTCCGTCAATGAGCGCATCCCCCCAAGGGCCACGAGGATCAAGAGGGCGGCGCCCATCTCCTGTCGAAGAGAGAATACGCCCTCCGTTCTCTGCCCAAGCGGCTGCTGTCGAACGAGCAGCGGCGCCACCTCCATGTAAAATCATAATCGGTGATTTAGAACGACGGAATATCCCCCATGCCCTTGCAACAAGTACCACTCCTGCGCCATCTGTGCTCCCAGTAACCAACTGATGACCATCCCACCTCAACTGATTTGTTGAAGCGATATCCAATGAAGCATCCACTGGAATAACTCCTGATCTTGAAGTCAAACCATGCTTCAGAGGGCTAGTAATCGAAACCCATAGGACTTCATCATCGCCAAAACATGATTCTGCTGGCTCAGGCCAATTCGGCTGCACCTCATCCAACCCAGGGAAATCTAGGCCGTCCTCAATATCAGTGGTGACTTCATCGATTAATGCGATTACTTCCGATGAGCAAACTTCACTCTGATTATCCAACCTATCCAGCAACACTCGGCCCAATAAATCGTGGATTAACGTTGTCTCAAAACGGCTTGTACGAGAGATGAAACTCAGACCAGTAGCTTGTCGGAGGTGTGCATCCACTAACCTTGAGAGAATTGGAGTCAGTGAGTGTTCAATTGGCGCCCCAGCGACCGAAGAATGGAATCGACGGCGGCCGGTCATGCATCTTGGAACCGGTCGGAACCTATGGTGATGACGCTCAAGATTGAAAACAGGAAAGGTTCGGTGTGAGGGGATGCCAACTGACCTTGAAATCGCGCGTTCAGTCGAATTAGCCCCGATTGAAGAGATTGCGTGGACCCGTGGAATAGGGGTAGAGGAGCTTGTACCATTCGGCCGCCACATGGCAAAGATAACTTGGCCAGCCATCCGATCAAGAATCGAACAGCCACGCGGATCTCTGATTCTTGTTACTAGTGTGAACCCTACTCGTTACGGCGAAGGCAAGACTGTCACGACCATCGGGCTGAGCATAGGCCTGAATCGAATCGGGAAAAAAGCGGCATGTGTTATCCGTGAACCGTCGATGGGTCCTGTATTCGGCATCAAGGGCGGCGCCGCTGGAGGAGGTCATGTCCAAGTCCTCCCAATGGAAGATATCAATCTCCATTTCACTGGCGACATACACGCCGTCACATCAGCGCATAACCTCTGCAGTGCTGTGCTCGATAACCACCTCCACCAAGGTAACGAACTGAACCTTGATCCATCCCGCCTTCTCTGGCCACGTGTACTCGATATGAATGACCGAACCCTGAGATCTGCAGCAATTGGACTTGGAGGACCAGCTAACGGGATGGCACGTGAAGAGCGTTTCGACATCACGGCAGCTAGTGAGGTAATGGCGATTCTCGCTCTAGCACGAGATTATGAGGATCTACGATTCCGCTTAGGTGAAATTGTCATCGGACCCTCTCGTGATGGGCGCCCAATAAAGGCCAACGATATCGAAGCAGCCGGTGCAATGGCCCTGCTGATGCGGACTGCTTTTCTCCCGAATCTTGTCCAGACCACTGAAGGAACTCCTGCATTCATCCACGCTGGACCTTTCGCAAACATCGCACATGGAAATTCAAGCATCATAGCTGACCGTCTGTCTCTTGCACTCAACGACATGGTCGTCACAGAGGCTGGATTTGGTGCAGACCTCGGTGCTGAAAAGGCCCTACACATCAAGGCACAGGCATCAGGTATTTCGCCAGACTGCATCGTGGTCAACGTCACAGTTCGCAGTATGAAAATGCACGGCTATGGCATGAGCGGGATTACAATGACAGGTGATAGACTCAAGGAAGAGAACCTAGACATGTTGAGGCTTGGAGCAACGGCAAATCTCGGCCGACACATCAGGAACATGGCGCGTTTTGGCCCTGATGTCGTTGTCTCAATCAACAGATTCCCCACCGACACCGATGCAGAAATTGAAACTCTTATGCAAATTGCTACCGAAGCAGGAAGTGCGGAAACTGTCCTCTACGAAGGACATGCGAAAGGGGGCGAAGGAGCCGAACCTCTGGCACATGCTGTCAATCGAGCCGTGCAACGTCATATGGCAGCTGGTCGACCATTCAACCCGTTGTTCGATTCAGATGCACCGATTGAAGAGAAGGTACGGACTATTGCTACGGAAATCTACGGAGCAAGTGGAATCGAAATTGAAACTCGTGCCCAAAAACAACTCAAGCAGATTACTGAATGGGGTTACGGTGAACTTCCAGTTTGTATGGCAAAGACACAATACTCATTCAGCCACGATCCTACTCTCCACGGTGCACCAGAAGGATTTACTCTCCCCATTCGAGAATTCAGACTCAATGCAGGTGCTGGATTCATTGTCGCTGTCTGCGGTTCCATGATGACCATGCCAGGATTACCTCGTAGGCCTGCCGCTGCAGACATGGATATGGACGAAGACGGCAACCTAACTGGCGTCTTTAGTTGAGGGCCGTAGAATGAAGATTAACCATCGTTCTGACCAAGGGTGTAAGGTCCGTGTAGAAGATGAGGATGATCTCTGGACACTGGCACAAGTCATCCGTCCAGGAGTGATTGTCAAAATGTTCGGCCATAGGAGAGATCAAACAACTGGAAGTCGAGACGGCGGCCGAGCAAAGGAAGCCGAAAGGAAAGCAATGTGGCTCACGATTCTCACGGAATCAACTGAATATGCGGCTTTTTCCGACGCACTCAGAGTCACGGGAATCATCGTCGAAGCAGACTTCGACCAAGGTAGCCACCATACCCATTCGATAGAAGAACGGACTGAGGTTGAGTTACTGTGGGAGGAGATGATGCCTTTGGAAGATGCTGAACTACTGCAACGTGCGGCAACAGACGGTGCGAAGGCACGAGTATTGATGGCGGTAGTCGAATCTGACGAGATTATACTCTTCGAAGTGACGGCTAATGGTCTACGAGAAAGCACGACATTCACGATGCGAGGAGGCGGTAAGCGACATGGAGATTCGAGTAAGGCACGGGCTGCCTTCTTTGAGGAATCTGCTAAGGAAAGCCTGCTAGTTCTCCGCCCAGACATGCCCCTGCTGCTCTGTGGGCCAGGGAGTGCAAGAGAGGCGTTCGCCAACGCAATTCGGAAAAAAGGGCACAAGGGGGACATCAGATCAGTCGCCACCAGCATAGGAGGTAGAGCAGCGGCAAACGAAATCCTCCGAGAAGGGTTAGCAGACGACATCTTAGGCGAGCACACACTGACTCGTCAAACCAAACTCATCGAACAGGCGTTTGCACAGATGTCGACTGAAGGACTTGTTGCATATGGAGGACTAGAAATCCTCGAAGCGGCTGAACAGGGAGCCATCGAAACACTGCTAGTACTCGCACGACTTCTCCGCAATTCATCGGAACGGTGTGTCGATCGCTCATGGTCGGATGTGGCCGCCTTGGTGCTTGACAATGGAGGAGAGATTGAACAGCCTTCCGAAGATCATGACGCTGGACTACAACTTGCCGGCATAGGTGGCGCCGTTGCTCTCCTTCGTTGGAAAATCGAATGAACAAACTCATTCATGTCGGCCGGGTGGAACACCCCATGGCACGGCCGATGGGGAGAATCCTAGGATTCGCTTCCGAGGACTCTGAAGGTACTGGCGCAGTCCATGCCGCCGCTAGCCGTCTCCATGAACTAGGCCGAGATGTTTGGTGGATTCAACGTGATGGAAGCGACTGCCCACATCCACCTACACTTGAGCCAAAAGAAATGCATCGTGCAACCTTCGACTGGCACGATCTACTCAATGGCGCTAGATGGCTACTCACAGGCGGAAAGAGTGTTCTCGGTGACGAAGAAGAATTCGCATCTTGGTCAGCAGCGCTTACCTTCGCCGAACTCGAAGGTACACTCAATGCGTTCATCCTCGACACTCCATCCACTCGTTTCACTGATGTCTGGAGTGTCGTTGTACCTCGCATCCGACAGTTGCACATCCTACTGCTTGATGGAGAGCAAATCGATGGCATTGCTCGACTTGAAAAATGGCCAATCGATTCCAGTAAAGATGGGAGGGTTGCGACGCTTGAACGCATCCATCGCCAGACACTTGTACCCCACGTAATTGGCCGAGACATCAAGCAAGGATGGGCTGCAGATGCTCATACTTACGGAGTAGCTGAAGCTTCATCAGGAGAATCTTCCACCGGCACATGGCTAGGATTAGTGATGGACGGATTAATTCAATCAGGCCATGTCAAAGGTGCAGCCCAGGAAGCATTGGATTCTGCAAGTATATCCTGAGCCAAATCAATCTTCAACGATGTTTTCGTCTCCATCCGCCCGTTCCTTAGGAGACGTAGTATCTGATTTTCTCAAACCAATTGTAACTGCTGCTGCAATCAATAATAGGGGTACTGAACCGCCAAGAGCAACGAAAGTACCAACTGGAGTACCGCCTCCTACAGTCGACGTTGTGAAATTGAAGTCACCATCAGCGAAACGTGGCTCCATCCATTGCGATATCGTGAGATTAACGACGAAAGTCACCTGTTGACTACTTCCTAAACAAGCAACTCCTTCGCTGCCCTGATTCGTGACTGATAGAATCCATTCACCCCTGCCATACATCCAAACTTGCGTGTCGCTCTTCAGGTTGAAAATCGCCTCTTGAAGATCGTCGCTAGATGAAGCCTCTATCTCAGGTAAGGGGGTGTTAATCTCGATAGAATCTGTACCCTCCCAGTTCTCCGCAGACCAAGAGGTACCGTTCGAGCCATCTGAGTAGTTTACAGGGTCAGGGGCACGCAATTCCGCGAGCCATTGAGGCTGACAGTCTACTCCCGCAAAGGTGCCTCCTTGATTTTCAACAGAATAATTCGCAACTAAGAGGCCACCCTGGTCAATCGTCACCATGGCTTCAACACGGGACCCGCTGGAGACGGTTTGACCGACTTCGGTGGACCATGACTGAGTTGACCAATCCGCATACCAATCCTCGACCTCTTGTTCCGGTTCAGGATTAAGCAGAGGGAGGGCAGCGAGAAATGGGATTGTGAAGACGATAGTTGAGAGCCAGACAGCACGAATCATCTTTGAGGGATCCTGATCAGGAGATTTTCCAAGTGGATAGAGAGAAGCAATGCGAACTGCCATCGTCCGACTAGATTCGGACGAGTCAGTATCGATGAGTTCCGCCTCAACTGTCTCATCCGCCATAGACCTACCAGACGGGACCTCAACTTGAGATTGCCGCGAGTACGAGTAGACAAACGGTGAAAACCTCAACCATGCAAACACTAACCGGGCAACAGTATGGATACTATGTGGAAACGTCGTGGAACTGCTGTTACGTGGTTCATTCTTGGCGTCATCCTAGCATCTAATCGGATATTTCGAGAACTTGCTGGTGGCGAAGATATTGTTGATGCAGTCTATTGGTTTGCCTACTCTTCAGTTTCAATGATGATTTCAATTCGTATCTTCGAAGGATGGATAGTTGCAGGAATTGTGGCCACTGTCGCCATTGTTGTAAGAGATATAAGAAGTAAAGGACGAATGGACATATTCGCTGGTTTCGGCCAATGGATTCGTCCAATATGCTTGTTCTTTCTTGGTTGGTTTTCCGCCCTCGCGATTATCTACATACTCATCGACCTATTCTTTGCAGCAGGACAAATTCGTGCAACTCCTTTCCTAATCGGAGCAGGGATGGGACTAGCCCTAATGCTACTCGTACTCTGTGATACACATGTTGCAAAAACACTCGAAGGCATGTTTCGGCTTCTTCGAAGTGATCGGAGAACCCCCACAGATCCAGCGACTGGGAGTTTTCTCACTGTATTCTTCTGCATTGCCCTACTGCTTTCTGGCCCGAACATCATTGCCATGAGTGGATTTGCACCTGACCCCCCTGAACCTATTCTGTACTCTTTTACTCAAGATGCCCCCCTGTTCGATGTAGAGACAACCTCCTTCAAAGGAGAAATCCCTGAGGAACACGTAGGATGGTTTACTCAAAACCTTGAGGAACGAAACTGGATGGTTCACATCCATCATCCAATTACCGTTGGAACTACGAGTGAAGGTATAGCGTTACCAGTTGGCGTTCTTTTGCATGGCCTTGGAGGATACGACCCTTCAGTTATGCTTGATACCGTTCAGAGTATTGCTGGCCGCGGAGTGATAGTTATCCTCGTTGAGTATCCAAACAATGCACGACCTGAGAACATCCCAAATGACCGCGTGATAACTTACCAAGAAGGAGGAAGCGATGCTGCAGAGCATATTCCTCGTTTCGATCATGTGAAAGCCAACCTTGACTTGGCATGGGCTCAACTCAATGATACTTCATCGGAGCTTCGTAACGATGTTCAGAACACAATTGGCGAAAATACTACGATTGATCCAAGTCGACTGTGGATCTACGGCCATAGCGGAGGAGCAGGAATGCTACCGTGGATACTTACAGACCTCCTGGAAGATGGATGGGGGTCTGAAGTGTTGATTATCGACATGGAAGCTTCATGGTTAGGATCGAATGCAGATACTCATTATGGAAATCTTTCAGCCATCCCCGATCATACAATAGCGCATATCGTAGAATATGAACGGGACCTAAGTGTCCACCCTTGTATTGGAAGATTCCATCAAGAACGGATTTCTACAAGAGACGGAACTGCAGAGCCAATCCTAACAGTATTGTATCTATTTGTCCAAACAGACGAACATGGATTCCCGGTGATAATGACAAGTCATTACACTCCTGCAAGTCAACTACACGAACATTCTGCAGATTTATTCCTGTACCCGAGGCTTGAGGCGCAGGCCATTCACCTTTTTGCCCACGCAGAAGGCGAAAACGATAGGGTAAACGATTCCAGGGCATATCTCGAAGGTATCGATGGGAGATTAACCGATCTTGGAAAATGGTCAGACGGGAATACTGTCAAGCCAATTTTGTTACGAGATGACGCATTGAATGAAGGGCTTCCAGATGGAGTAGATTGCATCCAATACCGGGCACCTCACAAAGAATGATGCATGGAAAAAATCCCAGTTTCGACGGGGCAGTTTCATTATCCTCAGCCATCATTGACAGCCATGGTACCCCCCGGGCCTCCACGTGGACCCCCGAAGAAGCCTCCGAAGGGTCCTCCTGCTTCCCACGATAAACCCGAGATGGAGGAGCACGATTCTACCGATGTAGAGACACCTAGCAACCCATCCGGTCCACCCAAGGGACCGCCGCGCAGCCCTCCATCAGCAGGCCCACCTTCCTCTTCACCTCAGACTCCGCCATCCCAAGGCCCCCCGGTAAAAAGCCCACCAAGTGGACCACCTGCGACTAGCGGCCCCCCTTCAGGCCCACCCAGTAGACCACCGACACGAGGCCCGCCTTCCAGTGGACCTCCGTTGACAGCGCCACCGTCAAACGCCTTCAGCGAGGATGACGGCGACGAAGAGGAATCTGAGGATGAGAAAGGAGGGGAAGTTGAATCCGAGCCCGAAGAAGAGGAGGATTCCATAGAGGATTCTGAAGATGATCAGACCCCCACTGAGGATTCCGAGGTGAATGACGACGAGAATACAACTCAGGGTAATCCAATGATTATCGATAGATTCGGAACAGATGAACGGAAACCAATGGAGATTACAGTCGAGGCGCTTGATGCACTTCCCAATCGAGTCCCACTTTCTGAAGTTGATCCAGACAGTGCGCCCCCTCCAGTAGTAGCTCAACCTCGCGAAGTCCTAGCCCCTGCTGGTTCCGTCTATGATGACCTTCCAAAAACTGACCGAAGTGGGCACATCATCCCGTTTGCCCTCTGGCCACGAACTGCAGTCAGGTCATCTGCATCCAATCACCATCTTCTGCTTGACATGATGGATGACCTCCTCACTCTCTTGGAAAGTAACGAAGACACATTCCCAAGTTTCGATTTCGATGGACAGACATTACTCATCGAGGATTACCTTCGTTCTAGACCTGAGAACCGCGCCCGAGTTAAATCTCTCATTGAATCTGAGCGCCTCAACATTGGCCCATGGTACAATCCTCCAGCACAGTTCCTCTCAGGAAACGAGCCGCTCATCCGTAATCTCATGCGAGGTCAAAGTGACATCAAGGCATTAGGCGGTAAGATTGGTTCGACACCGATGCCTCGATCATCCTCCCACATTAGCCAATTACCTGCACTCTTGAGTGGGGTAGGATCAGATGAAATCATTTTTTCCGGAGGAGCAGGGCCGTGGATTCAGGATGCGCGTGGCGTATTCAAGTGGACATCGCCGGGCAATCACGCCTCTGTACTTGCAATCAAACAGATACCAAATGGCCGCCCCTTGGCTGGTTGGGGCTTTGAAAAGCGGATGACGGACTCAAAGGACAGTCCAGAAATAGACCTTCATTCAGGAACGAAACGGATTGAAGACATTTGTAATATGCACTTGGAGAAATATGGTTGGCTCCCACCTATGATGGGCTTTGGTAATTCGACTCGACATGGAATGGCTCAGACGAGTTTGCCTCGCCTTATTGCCGAATCAAACAACGCGATGAAGGGAGAAGTCCATTTTGAGCACTCTACCTTCACCGGATTCGCGAAGGATGTTCGAAAGTGGGTTGGGCGCAAAACCCTCTATTCCTACGATGGAGAGATGCGACATGGTTGGGATCATGCTTTGCACAGTGGAGCAATTTCCGCACGGATGTATCTCAAACGAATGAATGACCATACGGTTCGCCTCCTAACACATGGCCTCGAACCCCTCTGTGCCATGAGTTGGTTCCATGGAGGACGTAACCGAAACGACCGACTCCGAGCGGCATGGGATATTGTACTGAGAAACCATGGCTCCAATGAGTTAGGAGGCCTCGGTCCAGACTCCGTCCACATGGATATGGAAGATGACTTCCGGCATGCCCAGGAGACCATTGGGATGGTGATGGAAGATGTGCGAATAGAGCTCGCGGATGCAATGAATCTCCATCATATCGATCGAGATGCTGTACCTCTACTGATCAACAACCCGTTAGGTGTTGAATGGTCAGGGATGTTGCCAGTAGATCTCGCTGTTCCAGCATACCGTAGTTGGCTAGATAGTGGAAATCCCGTTCATCTTGAGTTCTCCAAGGCACCCAGAGATGCTGAACTGATTAGCGACATTGTGCAGGTCGCACCTGAACCCGACACTCATCTCCATCGCGACAGCCATGTAGATCTTGAATTGCCTAGAATTCGCGGCCGTGTCCAAGTGTACCGGCTACCACCTGGGATCCATGTCCTACATGCAATTCCAGGGCACGCTAGCCCATCGACTCTACCTGATACTCCCGTTTCCACAGAAGTAGACACTGGACAACTCCGAGCGATGGAAAACGGACATCTTCGCATCGAGTTCCTCCCTGACGGGCGCTTCGACCTCATCGACCTCGCTACCGAACGACGTTTCCCCGGGATCGGTAGATTGGAAGATGTAGAGGACGCGGGAGATGCTCACGACTACAGCGCAGGTGGCCACCCTGGCCCCCAGGATACCTCGATGAGCCTCAGAGCCCAACCAGTGGATCGGCGCCTCCACGATGGGGACATAACACGAATTCAAACAACCACTATGCTCCAGAAATCTGACGAATGGTGTGCTACAGCGCATATCCGCGTCGTCTGGAGCGTCCCTGCCTACTTCGACCCTGTAACGCAAACCCGCAGCGTGGAACTCGGGGCCGTTGTCATCGATCACTTCGTCAGCCTTCGCCTAGGGGCAAAGACGGTCGATGTTGAGACATGGGTGGATAATCAGGCTGAAGACCACCGCCTTCGGATGATTGTACCTACTGGGATGCACCTTACTCATGCAAACGTTGGCTCACCCTTCGACGTAGTGCGTCGCCCGGTACTGCATCCGCATGATCCGACTTGGCACCAGCCACTAGTACCAACGCAACCCATGGAGCGATTCATCGCCGTTGAAGGAACTGAGGATGGGCGTAATGATGGAGGATTTGCCCTCATTGCACCAGGGATGAACGAATATGAGGTTGTACTCTCAGATGATTCAGACCCAGGTGGGTATGACATTGCTCTGACTCTAGTCCGTTCCGTCGGATGGACTTCACAATCCGGATTCGCATCGAGGCCCAGTGCTGCCGATGCGATTATCGCCTCTCCTGGTGCACAGTGTATTGGATCGTCAATCGTACGATGGTCATTAATGCCCTATACAGATGGATGGAGCGACGCCGATGTCCACGGGGCTGCCGAGCAGTTCTCCACAAATGCTACTCTTCATTCAGCGATGAAGAAGCCACTTCCAAACGGATTCTTTGATGAGGCATTGACCCCAGGTACGATTGGACGCAGTATGACTCACATCCGATTTGATGGAGACGGACCTGCCCCCACCCTGTCCTGTTTCAAACCGTCCGAAGATTGTGGAGCAATGATACTGCGCGTCTACAATCCAACAGGAGCGGACTGGAATGGACGTATCTACTCCGACATCGCTCTGGAACGGGTGCATGAATGCAGCATGGTTGAAAACGCTCGCAAAAAGAAGGTTGATTTGAAGAACGGTTCCTTTGAGGCTAGTGTTCCCGCCGGAGCCATCATACAATGGCGATTATCCTGAACTGGAGCCAACAATATGAAGGCACGCGCGCCAACAAGAATCGACCTCGCAGGAGGGTGGACTGATGTACCACTCTATGCGGCAGGATTTGGGGGGGAAGTTGTCAACTTCGCTATCAATCTCCACGCAACTGCTACTGTGACCACTGATGACGACGGTTGCTTGATCGCCAGTCACAAGAGCACGACGCCTCTTGGAGGGGGTCTCGGAACAACTGGGGCCGTCAATGTAGCAATGATTGGTGCAATTGATGGAGGGAAGTCAGACCCACTAGAAATCGCAGAGAATGCTTTCCAGTTTGAGATGACACTAGGAAACACTGGTGGACGACAAGACCAGTGGGCTGCAGCCCTCGGGGGTTTCAATCACTTGATGTTCATCGGGAATGATGTCGAACCACTTCCTCTTGAACCTCCAATGAGTGCAAAGAACTGGCTTGCCAAGCATCTACTCCTATTCGATTCTGGACTCCGCCATGTCTCTGGAGATCTCCACGATTCTGTTTGGAAGCGGTTCAAGGAAAACGATGAGGATGTCCACGCAGGGCTTCTTATCCTCCGACAAGCGGCACGAACAATGGCAGAAGGGCTCAATCGAGATCGACGTGACAGTGTAGTCGAGGCCTTGAATCGGGTATGTGAAGGTGTAGATCTAATCGATGAGACCATTCATTCACCGTTCAAAACAGTCATCGAACCATTACTATCCACTAAACATGTAATGGGTTGGAAGGCAGTGGGAGCAGGTGCTGGAGGATGTGCAATCCTCCTTGTTCGACCGAGTGCGCAAGATGTGGTCACTCAAGCTTGTACTGATGCTGGTTGGTCACGAATTGAATGGGACTACGATGATGAAGGTCTTGTCATCGATTCGTGAGGTTCAAGACCAGTCAACCAATGTCAATGCATGGATCTCAGTCAACACCTTGCATCTGATGAGGATTTTCTTCTATTTACCACAGATGTCTGCTGGTATTGTGTCCGTGCAAAACGAGCACTTGAGGCTAAAGGTCTGACATACACCGAGGTCGACGCCCATCAAGACCGTGAAGCACACATGGAAGCGACGGTCCAAACTGGATGGAGGACTGTACCCGTAATCTACGACCTAAGAGGTGAAGAACCAATTTTCGTAGGAGGGTCCGATGAACTCATCGAGTTACTGAAGTGACCCAATCAACGAGTTTTTCCTTCTGTGACAAATCCACCATGTGACCCTTTGTATGACGAAGGTCAAGAAGTGGGCAACCTGAATCCATTAACACATCATATACTTCCAGACCTTGGTACATCGGCACCATCTCATCACGTTCCCCGTGCATCCACACTGCAGAAATCGGATTATTACGCAAATGTTCTACGACACACTGAGGCCTGAGAACCTTACCAGAAATGAGAATGAGGCCCTTCACAGAGTATCGAATAGAGGGGTGTTGCATAACCTCAAGGGCCATAGCAGCCCCTTGAGAGAACCCCCCTATGATGAGGTCATCCTCAGGAGCTTCTTGGAGGATATGATTGACGATTAGTTCGACGGAATTCTCAACCTGCTGGATAGAGGCCTCATCAAGCGGATCAGTGGGCGGTGCATCCCGAAGCCACCAAGCAAAACCCCGGTTTGGATGGGGTATGGATGCCTGAGGTAGAATCAAACTCATACCTGGGGACAGTATAGATTCAGCGAGGGGGCGAATCATTTCAGCTGTTCCAGTGAGACCATGCATCATCACGAGAGTAGGCATGTTGGAACCTCACAGTGTCCAAGAACGAACTAGAGCACCAGCAACTTTGAGATGAACAAAAGAATCTTGACCTCTTAGAGTGACAGTGATTGAATGGTCGCCGGAATTAGATGGGATAGTGCCAAATGAACCCTTTTCTGTTGCTCCTGCGCCCCATGCTCGAGTCAAAGGAGAAGCACCTTGGTGGTCTTTGATACTAAGTGAACCGGAGCCACCTTGCTGACTTATTTCAACATCTAAATACCAAACTAAAGTATCCCATGCCTCGTTTGGGGAATACCCTTCATCGAGAAACGTATCGTAAATTTCTTGATCATTTTCCTCATAAAAATTATCGTGTATATCCCCTGCACGGTAAAAGAAAACATCTCCAGAATAACCAGTTTTCTTTTCATTGAGATTCATTTGTAAGTGATCTACTCCCTCATTATCAGTCCAAAGTAGGCTCTTGATGAAACCCTCTCTCCCACTGAATACATAACTCAAAGTGTGACCTTCACCAGATAATGCAGAAACTGTGACTTCTCCGTTGTAGATATTGTCGGTATTTGCACTCCAATCTTGGCCTAAGAGTCTGAAACTCCACGTATTGCCAACTTCCCAAGGGAAATTGAAAACTGACTGAGGCTCCCCATTCTCATAAACCGACAAACCGTCCATTGTAACTCTGCCTAAGAATGGATTGTGATTGATTACTGCATGTCTTTGAGCCTCGCCTTCTGACGAGATACCTAGCATGAATAAGCCATCATCCTCACGAATATCTGCGACTACTAAGCGAGTACTATCTTCTCCAAACTCTGGAGTGATGAATGTGTATAGCCACTGATCACCGATTTGCCAGTCAGGCAGGGCTAATTCGTCATTGGTAGTATTGCCAATATCGGATTCGGTAATTGCCCCATCACTGATACAGCCTGCAAGGCTGACTGTCATCATCAATAGCGACAACAAGTAAGCACGCATGTTACAGCCCACAGCGATGCTATTTTTCAGCCTTCACCAAGACCGCTAGCAATTACAACTGCAAGTATGTTCATCAATTCTAAACAATTAATGGAACAATGACTAGGCTGACAATGCTCATCAGTTTGATTAGAATATTCAGAGATGGGCCAGAGGTATCCTTGAACGGATCTCCAATTGTGTCACCAATCACAGCAGCTGAGTGGGCAGCGTCGCCCTTCTCTGCACCGTCAATATGGCCCTGCTCAATCGCCTTCTTCGCGTTGTCCCATGCACCGCCAGCGTTTGCCATGAAGAGGGCCATTAGAACTCCTGTCACGGTCGCGCCTGCAAGAAGGCCTCCAAGTGTCTCTGGGCCGAGAAGAAGACCTACAATGACAGGTGAGGAAATCGCAACAACGCCAGGTGCAACCATTTCTCTTAGTGCTGCCTTGGTGGAGATGTCTACGCATCGAGCACTGTCTGGCTTAACACCAGGCTTACCCTCAAGCAATCCGTCAATCTCCTTGAATTGACGGCGGATCTCAGTAACCATATCGCCAGCAGCCTTGCCGACACTGGTCATAGTCATGGCTGCGACAACAAAGGGCAGTGCACCGCCGATTAGGAGTCCTATAACGACCATGGGGTCAGTGAGTTCCATTGTGAACGAAGGAAGTGAGGTCTCGACGGCTGCACGGAAGGCTGCGAAGAGTGCGAGTGCTGTCAGAGCAGCACTACCAATTGCGAAACCTTTGCCCACAGCGGCAGTTGTGTTCCCAATGCTGTCCAGAGCATCGGTAATTTCTCGAACCTCGGAACCTAGTTCGCTCATCTCAGCGATGCCACCTGCATTGTCAGCCACTGGACCATAGGCGTCAACAGTCATTGTGACACCAACGGTTGCGAGCATGCCCATTGCAGCCATCGCAATACCATAGAGTCCAGCGAAGTCGTTCGCGATGTAGATGCCGATAGCCATGAGGACAATTGGCACAAAAACCGATTTCATACCTACTGACAGACCAGCGATGGCGTTAGTCGCTGGACCAGTCTTGGACATCTCTCCAATGTAAGGGATATCACGGACACTGAGACCCATTACTGGCTCTATCCCAGTATAGTACTCTGTTGCAAGACCAATGAGGATACCCACTACAGATCCAGCAATAACCGCGTATAGTGGGCCAAAGGCGTTCTCAATTCCTGCGGCAGCAGCATAGGCTTCCATATCCATACCGGCTGGACCCATGATGAGGTAGCCGCCAACCCAGAAAAGACCGGCTCCAATGAACGTAGTGTAACGAAGGGCAGCAGCAGCATCGCCCATATTCTTGAGCACACGCATAGAGAATACAGCGATGATACTGGCAAGATATCCAACCACTGCGAGAGCGATTGGGAGGAGGACCAAAGCGCCCTGATACTCTGCGATAGCGCCTTGGACAACAGCATTTGCGAGGTCTCCGGAACCAACAGCTGCCATAGCAGTAGCCTTGGCAGTAGCACCAGCAGCGGCTGCAATGACCATCGCGGCAATGATAGAACCAACAAAGGACTCGAAGATGTCAGCACCCATCCCTGCAACGTCACCGACGTTGTCACCAACGTTGTCAGCAATTACACCAGGATTCCGGGGGTCATCCTCGGGTATGCCAGCCTCAACCTTACCGACGAGATCAGCGCCTACATCAGCAGCCTTGGTGTAGATACCACCGCCAACACGAGCGAAAAGAGCGATGCTAGATGCACCCATACCGAAACCAGCAATGTATGGAATCGCATCAAAGGACGGATCGGAACCATAGGGGCCGAGCCAGAGGTACATCGCAGAGACGCCGAGGAGGCCAAGGCCACCCACAGCGAGACCCATCACGGCTCCACCGTTGTAGGATACCTCGAGAGCTTCAGCCTGACCGCCGTTCTTGGCAGCCATTGCTGTGCGCCCGTTAGCTGAAGTGGCGCTCCTCATACCGGAGTAACCGGCAAGAACAGATGCTAGAGCCCCAAAGAGGAAGGCAGCGGCAGTTTCCCAACCGAGGGCATCGTTCATCTCCCCTCCACCGAGAAGTAGGAGGGCGACGATACTAACGAAAATCGCAAGATACCGATATTCAGCACCGAGGAAGGCCATGGCTCCACGTTGAATCTGCCCGGTGATATCTGCGACGACCTCATTGTCGATCACGATTGAATTGTTGCGCCGATACAGCACGAAAGCAGTCAGTAGGCCGAAGGCGGCGAGTACAATACCTATCTGTGCAAGTTGTTCTGGTTCCATTTCATTCACCTGATGGCTCACAGCGACATTGGCCCCATATTTAATTAGAATCTCAAGTAAAACCATTCCACCCTTGTTTCAAGCCATGAATTGAATGACGGATGCTCAAAATCTAGGCGCACAGATGCGTTGATTGATAGAGGGGGGGCGACTTTCGATGAATGATGGTCGACAAGCAACTCATCTTGGATTCGGTTGGCCCGGTCCAAGCTGTGCTCGATGCTCACGATGGTATCGTGAATGTCGTTGACACCACAGATGGAATCGTTAGCATCTCACTAGAAGGCGGCTGTACAGGTTGTGGAAGTACTCCAATGACTGCTATGCAAATATATTACTCACTGATGAAACTCGATGAGGTCAATGACGTTGTGTTCCTCAATGGGGAATTGCCTGAATATATGCGTCAATTCATCGACGAGAAACTGACTAACGAAGCCGAATAATAAGGCGTTTAGAGTGATTTACTCCTCTGATTCCCTCGCTTTACGCGCCTTCATCAGGTGATGTGGATTGGGTTCACCTTGAATCTCTTCACCTCTAATCGGAATAATCTGGCCAACTACCCCTAGGATTACAAGCATCAGGGCAAGGAAATTTGCCAATGGTTCCGAATCCCAAAACTCGCCTCCCAAGCGATCGAAGACGATTAGCCCAGCAGCAGTGAGGAAACAGAGCAGTGTGACAGTATTATGGGCAATATGTTCTAGTCTTATCGATCGTGCAAGAGTACCTATCGAAATCCAGATGACTACAATCGTGCCACAAGACCAAGAGATAACAGTCTCGGCGAGTTCAAGCATCTGATGACCTATTCGGAGGGGCACTCTACTGGGCTAAAATTGATTGTATCAACGGTACACTTTCATCGCGTCTATCGATTCAATCAATAAGGACTCTAACACCTGTTTATACCTTATACGACATGGAGGTTTTTTTCATGGGATATAAGAATCCACTGAAACTGACACGCCAGAGTGGTGCAATGTTTGCTCTACTAACGACTGCCCTAGCCATGATTGGTACCGTTGCCGCAGAAACAAGTTTGCTGCGTGAAGACGACACTGTAGGTGCTTCCTTCTGGATTGCTACAGCAATGATGTTTGCAGCAACTGCCTTCTTCATTATGGAACGCGGAAGTGTTGCCCCCAAGTGGCGCACATCAATGACCGTTGCGGCACTAGTCACCGGTGTTGCATGGTACCATTACACATACATGCGAGAAGCATGGGCACAGACATATGCCGCTGGAGCCGGCCAGAGTCCTCTAGTTCTCAGATATATCGACTGGCTCATTACGGTGCCACTCCAAGTTGCTGAGTTCTACCTAATCCTGGCTGCTGTAGGGGCAGCCACTGCTATGCTGTTCTGGCGCCTCTTCGGCGCATCTCTAATCATGCTAATCAGTGGATACCTCGGAGAAGCAGGTCATGCGCCTGAAATGCCAATGTTGGTGATCGGATGTATCGCTTGGTTCTACATCATGTATGAGGTGTGGGCTGGAGACGCCAAGAAAGGAGCAGACACTGCCTCCGAAGGAACTCAGTTTGCTTTTCGTGCCATGGCAATTATCCTAACAGTTGGATGGGCCATCTACCCAATAGGATACTTCATGGGAACTGGAGATAACCCAAATGTTGACTTCCTCAACATCCTCTACAACCTAGCTGACTCTGTCAACAAGGTTGCTTTCGGACTAATGGTGTGGTATGCTGCAACCATGGATACAAAAGCATCTGCGTCTGCTGAAGAATGAAATTCAAAATCGTCTGACGATTCTGAAATGACCCCTGCGAGGCGGGGGTGGGTCCCATGTTACCCACCTCCGCCTCAACCTTCATCGTAAACGATGCTTCAAGACCCGTCGAGACAAAGAATCGATATGGCCAGCATCCACGGATGGAGCCTGCCTCGTAGTCGAAGGGATCAACCCCCGTTTTTTTCAAAGAGTCAAGTTATCTCTGTCCTTGAGCAAGTTGGGATACTTCTCCAACTTGTAGGTGCGAATCCATTCAGAATCCGTGCTTATCAAAATGCGGCCCGTACTCTGTCAAGTCACGAAAGTGACCTATGGAATGAGATTCAAGCCGGCACTTTAACCGAAATTAAAGGAGTAGGCAAGGGAATTGCTGGGCTAATTTCCGAAGCACTAAGTGAGGGAACTTGGGGGGATCTTGAATCATTGTATGAACGAGTACCAAAGGGCCTAATCGAGATGTTAGGAGTCCCAGGTCTCGGCCCCAAGAGAATCAAGCAATTCTACGATGAGCTCGGAATCGAAAGTATTGCAGAACTACGGTCAGCAGCAGAAGAAGGAGCGCTCTCAACACTCCCTAGAATGGGCAAGAAGATGGAAGAGAAAATCATCGAGGGTATCGATCTCTTAGCACGATTCACCGGACGAAGACGACTGGATGTTGGCCTGATGTATGGAGAGGCATTTGAAACTCAAGTTGCGGCAATTTCAGGAGTCCAAAGAGCACAACTTGCAGGATCAGCTCGTCGACGTAAGGAATCAATCGGTGATCTTGATGTTGTCGCTGCAGTCAATCTTGAGGATGCGCAGGAAGTGATGGAGGCCCTGATATCCATTCCTGGAGTTGCTGAGGTTAAGGGTGCAGGAGATTCAAAAGTCAGTCTGATTCTTGAATCCACTTTATTCGAACACCACAATCCCTCCACTACAATCGACGGGGCAGTTCTCAACGCTCTTGGTGGAGATGCTTGGGAGGAATTGGAAGCTAATTCGACAATTGACGCGCAAGTTCGCCTTGTACCCCCACACGTCTTTGCGTACACCATGGCATACTTCACAGGAAGCAAGGAGCACAATGTCCGAATGCGGCAACGGGCCTTGGATCTTGGACTTCGGTTGAATGAGTTTGGATTATTTCCTGTAGATGAGGCAGGTGATTCAAAGGGATACGAAGCAGCAAAGGCGTATGGATTACCCTCCACTGAAGAATCGGACATTTACGCCCACCTTGGGATGAAATGGGTGCCACCAGAATTGAGAGAAGATACTGGCGAGATTGAAGCCGCAATGTCGGACAAACTCCCTAACCTAATCGAACCAACTCAAGTGAATGGAGCCCTACATAATCACACCACGGCATCTGATGGAACTGCGACCCTTGAGGAAATGGCAGAGACTGCAATGAATCTCAAATGGCAATTCCTCGGCATAGCAGACCATTCCGAATCGCTGAATATAGGGGGGAGAAGTATCGGCATCCCAAATGAGGAAGTCGCCGAACAAGGAGAGGAAATCCGTTCTCTAAACGAGAAATGGGTCGATTCAGGAGTCGATTTTCGATTGCTACATGGATCGGAATGCGACATCTTTGCAGATGGGAAGTTAGACTACCCCGAAAACGTCCGTAGAAATCTCTCCCACGTCGTGGGTAGCGTCCATGCCCTTGGTTCTTGGAAAAATCGAGATGAGATAGAAAATACAGAGATGCTAATTCGTGCTATTGAGGACCCCACCTTCACCATACTCGGGCACCCAACCGGTCGAATCATTGGGGGCAGAGATGGATTTCCAGTGGATATGCATGCAGTGCTTAGGCGCATGGGTGAACTGAATCAAGAAGGGGTTCTCAAAGCCTGTGAGATTAATGCGAGCCCATACCGATTGGATCTCGATTGGAGGCTCTGTAAATATGCAAAAGCGCAGGGTGTGCCAATTGTAATCAATCCAGATGCCCACGCCCCACAAGGGCTCACTGATGTTTGGTTTGGCGTACAAATCGCCCGAAAGGGGTGGCTAGAGAGTGAAGATATTCTCAACTGCCTCACCGGTGCAGAAATTGAGCAACGAATGATTGAGGGGCGATCATGAAACGAATAGAGAAAGCGGAACGCATCGGACAGATGTTGGACGAACTCTATCCTGAAACTCCAGTCCCACTGGATCACTCCGATCCATACACTCTACTGGTCGCTGTTATGCTCTCGGCTCAAACAACAGACAAGAAGGTCAACGAAGTAACTCCTGCTCTATTTTCTGCTGCTTCGACGCCCGAAAAAATGGCTAAACTAGATGTCGCGGAGATTCAAGAAATCATACGTGAAATTGGACTAGCGCCTACTAAAGCGAAAAATCTGCGGCGGATGGCTGAACAAATTATCGATGCAGGCCATGGCATCATCCCTGAATGGGGATTCCTAGAATCACTTGCAGGAGTAGGCCACAAGACTGCGAGTGTCGTCATGGCACAGGCATTCGGCATCCCTGCCTTTCCAGTTGACACGCACATCCATCGGCTTGCTGCAAGGTGGGGTTTGAGCAATGGCAGCACCGTGGAACGCACAGAGCGTGATCTGAAAGCGGTCTTCCTGAGAGAGACATGGAACTCGCGTCACCTCCAGATTATCTTCTTTGGACGTGAGTACTGTCCTGCCCGTAATCATGACCTGACACAATGCCCAATCTGTTCATGGGCGGCAACGAAAAAGCGGATTGCTGAAGAACGCCGTCGCTAATCAGTTCGCAGCATTAGAGATGAACAAACCGATGGACGCATCGAGTAGGACTGCGGTCAACAAACTGGTTAAACCAGCAACCCAAAGCATCGTAATCATTTGACCAACTGATAATGCGATACCACCTCCTCGAATCCTAGCTGAAATAAGACCGAGAACCATAATCATGAATATCACGAGTATAGAGACGAGGACTTTGAACAGGAATATATTCTGCTCAACAACTGTGCTGTCGTCGAGGACTGGAAGTCCGAATCCACCTGCCATAGCAGGGATGGCAGATGCATCGGTCCCAACGAGACCTTGTGCAACACCGCTAATGGATGAACCTAGACCTTGAACGATGGAAATTGTGATGTTCAAACTCGTGATCATTGCAATAAGTACACCAAACGCAACACCCTGCATCGTTCCCGAGGATAAGGCCCGACGTCGCCTAAGTGACAAAAGATTCGTCGTATTCTTGGATACAAGTTCCGCTACACCTGCAGGTTCTCCACTCGTTTGAGCACCTTCAAGATAAATTCGAATGAAACGTGAAACCATCATCGAGTTTGTATCTGCAGCAAACCATGTCCAAGAATTATCACTATTGATTCGCATTGAGAGACGCCTCTCCAGCATGTCGATTGAGGTATTTAGCGCGCCGAAGTCGATGTCTTTCAATGCACGAACCGTAGCGCTCGGTTCAGCTGCGCGAGCCTGAGCCGTTCCGCCAAGAGCGCGGATGAATCCAGGGTATGACTCGTCACGCCGCCGGACCGACTTCTCTTCTCGACTGACTAGATAGGCTGGGAAAGCAAACGGAGTCACAATTACTGCGATAGATAGCAGGCCGTAGCGGTCCCAATTATCAGCGATAAAGGTGTAATCTACCACGAAACCGGCAGTGAAAATGGACAGGATGATTCCTAGTCCAATTATTGTAGCCAAAGCCCACGTACGTCGCATACGAATTATGTAAGGAGTTGCTACATTATTTCTCGCGAACAAATCATCGTCTGGGATGAGAACAATGAAGAAAATCAGGCCAAACAATTGGAGTAAACTGTAGATGAGTGCAGCGAGAAGGATCCAGCGAATACGAACAAGTACTGTCCAAGGGTCATCGTCTAATGACCCTGTCATGAATAACACGAGATGAATCCCTGCTACAACAAGAAGGAACATGCCAGTCGTAGTGATTGAAATGTAAATTTCACGGAGTGTATCCACAGCTTCGAGGCGAGTATCATACAGCGTGTTAAACTCCTCTTGGAAGGTGTCTTGCTCTGAACGCATAAATTCCTCAAGGGGTTGACCTGCTTCGACAGAGAATGCCATCCTGTCAAGGAAATCCCCCCAAATAGGCGAAGGACTCTGCCGACCAACAATTCGAGCCGCTTCTGGGAGATTAGTATGCCATCGTTCAACTAATGTCTCAATTGCCTGTACCTCTTCTGCAAGAGCACCATAGTCCCCCATCTGTTTCAGAATGTCGAACATGGACTGCGCACCAGCATCGCCCAAGGAAAGTATTCCCATCCGCGTGATGAACATGTGCATCTCACGCTCGATTGCAATCGCTGTACGTTGAGTCTGAATCAGAGGCCATACCACTGCCACTCCCCCACTAAGTAGAGGGAAGAGCAACGCAAGCAGGATCCCTGAAGCCCCTGTAAACAAGGAAGAGGCGAGGAAGAAGATGACAGCCCCTAAGATGAGGCCAAACACAGTTGCAGGTAGAACTACTTGGATGGCGTAGGAGGTAACCGGCATGCCGAGACGCCGGATGGAAATCTGCCAAGTTGGGAGGCGTTCCATTTGCTCCCCCCCCGAACCCTACTCAATGGTTGATTCCTACCCAGGTGTCGATAGCAGCGGAGAACTGCTCCCAGCCCTGCTGATAGTATACATCCAACAAATCGAAGACATCGTCGTAATGAGTAAGATCGCGGTCAACCATCCTCTGAATCGCTTCCGTCCGTCGCTCCATTTCATCATAGATTTCGCGCTTGTTAGCGAAACCCATCATTGGCGCCATCTTATTCTCCATCAGATGAGATTGGAACATACCTCGGAAGTAGTGCTTGTCAGATACAGGATCCCACTCGAACATACCTCGAGTAAGGATACCGTCTGCGAACTTGTTGTATCCGATGACCTCGTCAATCCCAGTTACACGTCGTGCGATTCCACCACCTGGGGCTTCAACTACCTCTTGGAATATAGCGAAATTCAGGTTGTCGAAGAAACGGGCGGGGACATTAATCGGATCCCCAGTAAATCTCTGAATCATCTTGACAATAGAAGATGCGTGGAAAGTTGCAATCACTGGGTGCCCAGTCTGCATTGCTTGGAAGGCTGTAGCCCCTTCAACTCCACGAATCTCACCGATAATGATGTATCGAGGCCGAGAACGGAGAGCCGCCTTCAGAAGATCGAACATCTCGACACGAGAATCCTCGTTCTTCGAATCGCGAGTAACGAGACGTTGCCAAAGACGATGACGAACCTTCACTTCAGGAGTATCCTCTGCAGAGTAAATCTTGACATTATGGTCAATGAAAGGAAGAATCGCGTTGAGCGTTGTTGTCTTTCCTGACGCCGTTTCACCTGACACGAGAAGTGACATACCATTCTCAAGACATAGCCAAATGTATGCAGCAATCTGGGCCGACATCGTACCCCATTGGATAAGTTGAGTGAACGAGATGGTTTCCTCAGCGAACTTACGAATCGTAAACGATGGTCCAAGCATCGATACATCGTCACTGAAGATGATGTTTATTCGAGAACCATCGAGAAGCGCACCATCAATAATCGGTTTACTATCAGAGACCGGGCGGCCAATACGTTCGGACATTGAACGAAGATAGCGAGTCAACACTTCTCGATCCCGGAAGCGGATGTTGGAGGTAACCATACCGAACACCTTGTGATCCATGTTGACGTAGCGTAAACCAACCGAGTGGATGTCTTCCAGTTGTTCATCAGAAAGAAGAGCTTCCAACGGCCCAGACTTCACTAGATCGCGGATAATGATATACTTCAACCGCTCTAACTGCTCCTCATTTACCTGTATTAGAGGCTCCCCAAGGCCAAGATAGTCGCGTGCTGGTCCAAGTAAACCCTCAGCTTGGATGCCTGCGGACTTCGTAGTAGTCATCTTTTCGATCATACCCACGAGAATACTCTCGAACTCAGAATCAGATGTGAAAGATGGGGCACTAGGAGCATCACGTAGTAGACGTTCTACAATCTCCATACGTATTACCTCCTCCTCTTCATTCAGCACCGGTTCAATACCAAACCACAGCGTAGTTCCAGCTCCCTGCTCGTCGTCATCAGGGGGCTTGTAGATATGAGCGAACAAAGGTGGCTTGAGAGTATAGATGAGGTTTCTAGGTTCTAAACTCTTAGCACCACGGTCCAGAGGACCGTAGAAGTAAGGGCGTGACCCATGCTGAGCCTCAAAATCCTCAACCCATCTCTTGACGTGATCGTGCCGCGCCATTACTGATTCTAAATCACCCTTTTGGAACTCAGAATTATCTTCATCTGCCATCCAAAATCACCTCAACTGACCGCCGTGATATCGACTATGAAGCCCATACTCGGTTCGACACGCCAACCAATTCTAGCTTGAACAGGCCCAGAGGCTCGAAGGAAACGGGTAACTGCCAGAGTACGTTTCAACTGACCTCCCTGAGTCAAGGACATCAGGCCAATAACGACCTCAGCAGCTCCCTTCATCTCACGGAAAATAACTTCCGGGACTTCATGAGGATCCATTGCGAGCATCAGAGTACGTCCATCTGATGTGAAACGACGGATCTCTGTGAGAAGATGTTTGGCATCAACGCCTTCAGGGAGGAGTTGAGATGCACGATCAATAATGATGAAATCTGCAGCCTTGAGTCCGTCATTTCGGAGTAAGTCCAGAAGAGTCACTTCCTGCTCAACCTGCTCGGTTAAAACTCCGTAACTCGACATGAGAAGGAAGCGGCCATCGTCAATAGCTGCGGTCATGCCATAACCAATGGAATTGACTTGCTCGAGCCAGCCTCGGGTGGTAAGTTCAGTTGTTACGTATGCAACCTTAGTCCCATTCTGAACAAGTCCGTATGCAAGACGCTGCCCAATGAGGCTCTTACCTTCACCAACTTCACCTTCAACAATCATGAGGGAACGATTGGGAATCGCTGCACCTAGGCTATTCGCTAGGCTGTCCTGTTCCAGGCCGAACGGGAAGGCATCTTCAGACAATCCGAACGACCTCCGTGAATGAATGGGCGCCTGTGGCAGGAGACTTTGTTTCAGTCAGAACAATCACATTGAGGGGCACCTCCTGGTTGCTAGAGAAGGATACATTTCCAGATACAGTGAAACTAATTACAGTTCCAGCGACCCAATTTGTCGGGCCACCGGATTTCGTGACATTCATTGTTGAACCATTGAGCATCATGGACGTCTCATTGATGTCTAGAGATAACGTCCCTGTATTCTGGATACTAACAGTAGTCTGATTGGTCACTGAATTCCAATCAATATTCATAGGATCCGATACAAGTCCCGCACTGGTCTTTGAATCGACCTCTGATTGAGATGCTGTTCCTTCCATGCCATCCACTATATTCGCATATGAGCCTATGAGGACACCTGAAACGATGCCGGCAACAAGAAGGCTGGCAACCAACATGATCATCTCAGAAACCCCTCCATCTGCCATTATTTCACCTCACTGGATGGTTGCTCCGAAACCGACACCATGGGACGCCACATAAGCCCGTGTGGGTGTTCCAGATACTGATGTACTACCCATTACTGTCTCCCCTGGAAAGAGATAATCGCTTCCAGTGTAAAAATTAGAGAAATTACGAGGCGTCCCTCCTTCATATGATAAGAAAATCTCGTCTACCGGTACCGAATCTGTTCCAGCATTGGTGATATTTACGTAGAGTGTTCCGGAAGTAAAAGTTGCATTCACAATCTGGATCTTGATGTCAGGATCTTCGCGGTCCTCGATTGACGACATTCGTTCCATATTCCCAATAGCTAGAACCATTGCATGGGCGAAGATACTCAAGAATACCGTGCCAACAATCAGCGCACCAACGCTGCTTGAACCACCCACATCTCATTCCCCCTCACCAGAGGCAGGGGAGGATTGCTTTGATGACTTTACATTGGCTTGAGAACGCCAGGACTCAACCATCGCGACAAAGGTTAGCAATGGACGATTTGGCAAGGTAGGATTACCACCCTTGGATTGACCTTCCTCGGCAAGAGATGCAATTCCACCGAGAGTTCTCGCTTCATCAGCAGACAAGAAACCAGATTTCGTTGCTGCTGCGATGAAGGACCTTGCATCTACACCTGACAAATGATCGAGTATTAGAGCTACTATCTTGGCGGGATCGACACCGGGCCCTGAAATACCCCCATCCTTGGAACGAAGGAATGGATTCAGTTCGAGGGATTGAGCCTCATACAAATCCAACAACCCTGGTCCAGCATGAGTTGCATCAACACCAACTGGATTATCTGAATCTGAATCTCCCAAATTGATGGCAATAACTTCGCCATCCGCTCCAATCTTATGCATCACGTCTCCAGCTGCTTCCACTCTTGGAGTTGAATGTTGAGCAATAGTTAGGTTCGTCTCCATATGGCCAATCGAGGCTTCCAAACGCTCAAACCGATCTGCGAGCAACTTGAGGAGTTCTGCAGGTGGTGGACCACTGGATACAGTAGTTTCCGGAGGAGCGCTTGCAGTTGCAACACCACCTCCTGAACCCGTACCAATGAATCCGACTCGAGTAGCCCCGGGGGTGAACAACCAGGCTTCTAAATCGGTTGGACGGTATTCGGGTGGGATATCAATTTGGTCAACTGTCACTTTGGACGCCTGATCTAAACGATCCGCCATACGACCCTCCTGACTGTCAACCATCTCCGTTCAACTCCTAATGGATGCGACCTTGCAGCCTTGCGGTTGGCCCACGAATGGGCCAATTCCACAAATGCCATCATCAAACAATCAGTGAACCAGCGTCAACAGCGTTGAAAGTCAACTGGGAGTAGGTCTCGCCACCACCATCAACGATAATACGGAGTTCCTGGGTGTCACCGACATTAGCCTGACATCCGTCATCCACAGGGTTAGCTGCGACTGTATCGTCGTCACCATTAGCATTGGTGTCAATTACAACGGCGAAGGTTTGTCCAGCAGTTACAGAGGCTCCGGTTGTCATTAGTGTACCGTCTAGTGATTCAGCGAATATGTTGTTTGCATCCTCGAGTGAACCTGTGTTGGTGTCAACGGTTGCACTGCCATCGTTACAAACAATCAACCACGAGATATCAGAAATGAGAGTTGTATCAGAACCTGCTGCCATCTGGACAATCAGAGTGACTTCTTCGACATCCACGGTTGCAGCTAGCCCGTCATCTTCCGAGACATAAGCCATGATAATCTGGATCTTGCCCGAGAGTTCATCACGGGTGTCGTCACCAGTTGCCTCAGCACGTTGCTGAAGTTCTTCTGCGGTCTTGATGATAATCGTAGAGGCTACTGCGGCCACCAAGATAAGTGCGATGAAGACGATCATCGCTCCGATCCCGATCGATGCACCATCGTCGTTCTTCTTGTATTGTGTCTTACTTGCGTTCATGGGTATGTCCACCGACTTTACGCAATTCATCGAAGTATATCATAGTAGCCCCAAGAGACATTTCAAAGAAGATGCGCGCTTAGGGTTGAAATTGCTTAACGTGCATCGATTTCAGTGTTGATATGTATGACCTCACCTGGTGCAAGATTCTGGATGAACGGAAGGCGCCTAGCGGTGAACCCACGAGGGAGCCAAGCATCGACGACAAAGCCTTCCAGGGATTTGAGAGTCCGATTCTCTATGCGAGTGGATACCGTTAGATCGCCCATGTCTGCAAGATACCCTGTAACAATGGATACCCTCTTGGCCAATACGAGATTCTCAGAAATGGTTCCGGTCGGATGAATTTTGATACCCATCTCAATGAAGCCCCCAGGCGGTATAGCAGGCACTTCGGCCGCCTTAGGTTCCGCAATCCAGCCCGGAGGAGCAGGCGCAGCCAACCGGAATGAAGGGAGTAAGTCAGTACCAAGATTCTCGATAGTGAGCAGAAGAAGCCCATGCTCCATCTCAGCAGGCCAACGAGCCTCGACTGTGAGAAAGAATCGACCAACAAGGAAAGGATTCACACGGCCCCCGGATTCAGACAAATCAGAAATTGCTGAACGGAAAGATTCGAGGGCTGATTCCCAATGACCCTGATCTAGATCGATGAGACCATCAGTCACCATTCCCATCGCTCTTTTCTCATCTTCTGTCAAATCATCAAGTGTAGATAGGTGCTGCTCAAGGGCGAGAAGTGAACGGTGTAACCTAACCACTTGTTTCTCAAGGAATTCTGCATCACGATTCGCTTCCCTGAGATCTTTTCTTGCCTTCAATGGGCGATGATTCCAGAGGTAGTGTCGGACACGAACGGAACGTTGAGTCAACTGAGCAAGGAACCGGGACGAGGCATCTCCTCCCACACCTGAATCATCAAAGGGGTTGTTTTCCATCATTCTTCTTCACCCCCAACACCGGTGAATACTTCGGGAGAAGGAGGAGGGGGTGCCGATGTGCGAACTACCGACCGGCTCTCTAGAATACCACGGATTCGCTGCGTTCGAAGATCGAGAGCTGCGAGCTGGTTATGGAGCCCCCCATAGGTTCGCTCCAGTGTGGTGATGGTGAGTATAATCATCATCGAAATCAAAACAAGGTAAACTACGCTAGAGCCGAGATTCAGGGCAGTCATATCGACAGTGAGACTCGGATCAAACATCATCACAAGGACGAAGAGCATCGGAGCCCCTAGAAGAACCCAGGATATCTCACGCTGTGTATTTGCTAACTCATCCTCGTGAGAAGAAAGAGCAGAACGCTCGCCAAGCATCGCCTTACGACGGTCATCATGGATGGCTTGCAACTCTCCCGAACCAATCCATGCAAGAGCCAACAACCAGAGGGCAGAGAGGGCGACACTGATTAGGCCAATCTCTGGGATGATAGCCGTTTGAGAAAGCAGTCCTAGCCCTATCATCGCCACATATCCCGACCCGAAGAGGGCGCGCTCATCATCATCCATACCCCTCCGGAATAGGAAGAGAGAAAGGAAGATTACGAGAATGCAGCCAATTAAGCTCGGCAGGAAACCTATGCTCCAAGACTCGATCTGCAACGATTCAACCCTTAGATCATTAGCTAGGTCATTACCATAGACATCATCAATGAGTGTTAATTGGAAGGTGCATTCGAAGAACCCTGAATTCTCATACCAAGGCAGAGACGCAGCCTCAATACCCCATGTGAGTTCGACCGACTCCTGAATCCCAAGAGGCGGAATCAAATTCGCCTCAGACCCGTTGATTATCACATCTCCACTGCAGGAGATTAGGAGGATGCTATTCACTGGCAGAATTGCGGTTCCGGAGTTCGTGACGTTGACAATGAGATTAGTCGAGGTACCCTCTACAAGATCACCCGATTCGAATCTGACATCAAGAATCTGAGGGTCGGCATAAGAGTCCATACGCAGCTTGACAATGAAGGTAGTAATCCCGTTAATTCCCAACGATGGTTCATCGAGATTATGCAACTCGAACACCAAGTCCCAACCATCACCAGGGGCGATAGTCGTCGGACTAGGGAGAGTAGCCCTTAGATTGAAGGAATTAAGAACATAGGGTGATGCCTCGCCAAGAGGCGTTACGGCGCCTGGAATAAGAGACGTCTGGTTAGAACCTAGACTGAAATCCCAGATAGTGCCAGGATAGAGGCTTGAGTTGAGAAGACGGATTCCTTCAACATACCTCACTTCATATGTATTCGAGGAAAGAGCCCCGGTCTGAGTAAGATCTGGAACATGCATCCAATCAATTTCTAGGGTCTTAACTGGGCCATCAGAGTTCTGAAGGACGACTTCATCATCGGTCTGAACCCGCTCAATAATCAATGGCGTGGTCCAGTTTGCTTCCCCTCCCACATCACCTTGCGGAATGAAACGCAACGTCATCCCACCAGTTTCCTTGTTCCAATGACGATTGTCAGTTGGCCTCATGGTCATGTTAATCCAAGTTTGTTCACCTTGAGTTAGAGTAAGGCTATCGGGACAAGTAGGCGCTGTCCATCGACTAACACTTGAGGAATCCAGTGTACAAGTCACCGAGAGAGTAACCACATCATTGCCGGCATTCTTGATATGGTAACCAATCGAACGATCTTGATTAGGAATACTCGCGATTCGCTCTGGTGAATCAAGGAAAACGAGTTGGAACACGGGCTTGATGGTCACAGTGATATTGAACGAGCCTACTGGAATGTTATCGCTCGTATTAAGGGCAATTATGGGGATGTCGTATATCGCCCCTGCCATCGGTACTTCCTCCGAAGTTAGAGCTGGAACTGTGAGAGAGATTTCGAGGTCATCGATGATTGAGTTCGGTTCGATATCGAATGTCGTAGTAGTCTGAGTCCATCCTAAGGGTGTTTCAAAACTCAGGTTGCCTATCTCTCGGAGGTTGCCAAGATTTTCTGCCTCTACTTGTAGAGTCACCACTTCACCAGGGATTGCCTCCAGAGTATCCGTGGTACTGAGTTCGATAAGATGGATTTGTTGTATCTGAACATTCACATCAGTTCTATCAAACTCTAGACCGCCCTTAAGGAGAATGATGTCGAACGAGTAGGTCGTATCAGCTCGTGCTGAGTTGAGGGCAGTAACCGTGACCTCTTGGGTGACATTTGCACCAGGAGGAACTGTGACATCTTGAAGCGGAGACACTGTGAAGTCGGTACCTCCTACGAAAGAACCAATGTCAATATCGAATGTTTGCTCCGAATTACCCATATTTCTAATCTGGAATACCGCGGTTTGCATACGACTCTCAAGGATTGGAATCTCCATATTGATTGTGTCTGGCTCAAGTAGACCGTCAATGACTTCGTCGAGGACGAAGCGAGCGGATCCATTGTCCATGAAATGTCCTTCTTCGTCGTAGACATTCACATTGACAAGATGGACTTCGTCTGCACGTGCATCCAGTGGGGGCGTCGCACTGATAGTGATGTCAGTACCCACATCGAAACCTGTTGGGAAGGTTGCGACCTGAGGAACCAGCCCTGTCACTGCGTTGTTGACAAGAATAAGATCCCACCCCTCAAGTTCCTCCATCTCAAGAGTGAAATTGGAAAGAGTGTTGCCAATATTGGATAGTCGGAGGGTGGCATCGCTCTGTACTCCTGGAGAACCGGGAATTACTGGACTGTCCGCAAGATCTGCATCGATTACATCGCCAATATTGACCGAAAAGACCGCTGAAGTGTCAGGGGAGGTGATCCCCGTCAAACCTGACAAAGAAGTCGATGCTGTAATGGTGAAATTGAGTAAACCATGTGCAGGAAGATGGGCTGTAGGGCCGAGAACAGATAACACGACTATTGCAGATTCTCCGAGTTGAAGATTAAGCGATGCAGGCGCGGGTGTGGCATCCCAACGGGTATTCTCCGATAACCCATAAGATGCACCATCATAGGAAGTGAATGATGTGGCAAGAACCGTGAGATCTACAACGGCTAAACCCGGACTCCCAGAGGGGAAATTACTCATCAATGATACTTCTACATCTAGCGTCTTTGCCATACCTCCCAACTCTAAATCGCTAGTCGTGTAATGTAAATCCCCATATGGCAACATTGTGACACTGACTGAAGCACGAACCTCGATATCAGTAATATTGCTAGCAACTAGGGCCGCTTCCCCTTGCAGTGGTGTCGAAGTTACACGTAAAGTCAGCCGACTCCCGGCAGAATTTCGTTGGTCTGGATCCATGGGGTCCAAAATTGAAGGAGCCGTCACCTCGATTGTGATTGACCTTGTCTCACCAGGAGATACAAGATCGGTTACATCCGGAGATACAGATATGGTCCAATCATCTGGGACCTCTTGCAAACCTGCATCGATTTCGAAATGTGCAGGGGAAGTTCCTGTATTCTTGAGAGTGTAAAATACAGAAGTCGGCGCACCTGGATCAACATAGACAACTGACCCATTACTTTGCAAATCCGAAGAAAACAAATCGCCAGCCATGACTGAAGCGCGTGCAGTTATAATTTCACCTGTATTCAAACTCGTAGCGGTAACTGTAATGGTATCTACGTCGGACCTTGAGGCATCAAATGGGACATCAACTGGTACTGTAATTGCTTGTCCTTCTCCCGCTGCTACAGCCACTGAATCACCATCATTCGGATTCTCGAGGCTCGTATCCATCCAATCAGGGTCCTGCACGTCGGAGTAGGTAATGGTGAAAGTGTCACTAACTCCGCCAATATTCTGTAAGAGGAAAAGAAGCGTGGTCCCACTTCCGGGAGATACTGAGATATTATTGGGAGCTGAAAGTGTAGCTATAGCATCTGTGAAGGTCACATCACGAGAAGAAATAGTCTCAGTGTGATAAGAGCCGAGAGATGACCAGATATCGATTGTGCCACTAAGAGCATATGTCCCAAGGAAGGTCGATGCATCCACGGAGAGATTCACTGAAGATAGCCCTGCGGTGGAAGCCAAGGAACCAGCGGGAGCGATTGTTTGGCTAGATTCAATGTCTATTGAGGACCCTCCGGCTACAGGAGTGAGGGTAAGAGATGCTTCTGCAGTCAGATTCAAATTCCCCGTATTCGCGAAAACCCAGTTCCCGACCCATGGCCCAGAAGCCACAGTAGTTCCATGATTCGGGATCGTATCAGAGACGGAGATATGCGAAGGTGTCGAAGATATAGTAAGCAAGCCTGCTGGCAAATTCATTTGATTATTTGAGGGCTCGGAATCACCACTCGCAGAAACAGAAGCTGTGACTGCAGAATTACCGCTCATCTTTGTGAACTCGAGGAGATGGACTTCAGCCCCCCCTGCAGGGACTGAGATTGACTTCTGCGTATCAAGAACTGGAGTTTGGGATGAGAAATCCGGCCCCTCTAGCAACTCGATTGTACCGGTAGCGAGACTGGTTCCAGTGTTTGTAATTCGAACCCGGATTACGTGATCCCCTGGAGCAAGAGTTGGCGTGCCAAGGATATCTGCAGATGCTGAGATGACCTCCATTTGGTCAATGGCGACATCCACTGATCGACCTGAAGTATACGCTGCATCATTAGTAGGTGACATCGACATTGGTGTGAGAACACTGAAAATTAGAATACCCACTAGGAAAAGAACCAATGTTCGGCCCCTAGTCATCAGGAATCACCTCCTGATGGACCTTGGATTCTAATTGAGCGGCCTTGACTCCGATAGAGAGTAATGAGTTTGTCAATCAGTCGATCATGTTCTTCCTGTGTCAAGCCAAGCTTTCTTCGCTCATCCCAAAGAAGCATTTGCTCCGTCCGAGTAAGAAGGCCGTCCTTCAAATAAATTTCAAGCGTTCTGCGATAGGTATCCCGATCACTGATAGCGTAAACGAGTCCCCCCACATCAATCATGTCTGCTCTATTCTGGATTTGGTTCCCCAGTTGATTCGCTTCCTCATAGGAAATGTTTCTCGCATCAACCTCATTTTGGATTTCATTCGCGATAACTTGCAAATCCGGGATTTCCCGCGATTTCTGAATGCGGCGTAGGAAACGACGTGCCCTCCTACTCACTCGCACAGTCATGGCATGGCCTCCGCTAGTGGTTCAACGATTCCGAAAGGATATGAATGAACCGCACAAGAATGGTTTACTTCCGGACCAGAACCACCCGAAACGAAGACATACCTCGCCGCGCTACATCTACTCCGATGGACCCCCTTAGTGCCACTGTCTTGGCAACATTAGGCATCGGTTCCGCTCAAGGTATCTACAGAATCCTCAGAGGAGACGCACGCCGAGCGATGCTGCCATCCATGGCCTCCATTCCGGCTCCAGACATTGACAAATCTCTTCAAAGAACACGAGGGGGGCTCAATCGTAGCGTCACACTCGGCGCAGCCCCGGTACAGGAGCCCCCTGAACCTGCACCTGTCGAGGAACCGGAACCTATCGAGGAACCAGAACCTGTCGAAGAACCGGAGCCTGCTGAGGAACCGGAACCAGAACCACTGGACCTTCCATCAGCCCCCGATTTGGGTGATGAAGAAGATGTGATTGGAGAGGAAGTTGAAGAAGTCCAGGAAGATCTCTTCGCAGAACGGCTAGGACGCGAGGGTGCGAAAACAGGTGAAGTCCAGATAAGCTTGATTTGGTTCAACAAGAACGACCTCGACCTCTCGGTTGTCTGCCCATCCGGAGAACGTATTTCCTTCGACAACAAGATTTCGAACTGCGGTGGTCGCCTCGACATTGACATGAATGAAAGTGGCAAGTCAGATGAACCAGTAGAGAATGTATTCTGGGAGAAAGATGCCCCTAAGGGCCGCTATAGGGTATTCGTCGAACACTTCGAAAAGCACGACTCAACCGACATCACTGAATTCAGTATTCTTGTTACCGTCGATGGCGAACCACGCGAATTCAAGGGCCAGATCAGTAACAAGGACCCTCCACAAGAAGTATGCTTCTTCGATGTATAATGACAGCCCCAAAAGGGCGCAATCAATCATTTTATATTCATTTTATAATTGATTTTACACTAGATTATAAATTCAATATCAATTTAACATTTCAGCAATTCGTTATTGATATGATTTATTCAATATAACAAGTATTAATCAATATAATAGAATGAGTTAATAATGAATTACTAGAGGAGTTAACGTGGTAGAATTCAAACTCGAAGTCAGCGAATCCGTTGCAATTCGATGGATGCAAGAGGCAATTGCATCCGGCACGAGTGTGGAAGATTGGATCATAGAATGTGCCAACCGGTTGGATTCCAGAACTAATAGCCCAGATAACGAAAATCCAAGCCATACAACACCTAAACTCGAAGACGACGTTGCCTCAGGACTGAGCGGTTTAGCAGATAGAGCCTGGAATCGGCGAGCTAGGGCGGCAGATGCCCTCCTAGAATCCAAATTCGGCGACCGAGAAACGCTCCAACTAACATCAATCAGGTCCGATGCACCCACTGGACCCAACATTGGACGACTAGATGACGAACTACTGCCCCCTGGACTTCTACGACTACTCCCATTGAAGCACACTTTGAGATTAATCTGGACCATTACCGGAGCAAGTAAAGATTCAGTTCCAGATGGAGAATTGCGAGAAAAGGTGTCGAGTATGCTAGAACTCAATGGGAGACGCCTGTCAAATGAAGACGACCGCGATGGCAGAGGGCGTGGTGAACGACTCTCAACTGGATTTAGCCACCTTGACGATACTGCAAGGAATCGGACAGTATCATGGATTATCGGCAGTGGACAAGGATCGTCGAAAAGGGCCGCAATGGAGATTGTTGGCTGGACAACAAAGGATGCTTCTGGACATCGTCTAACGCCACACGGCCTAGATTTAGCCCGACTTCCGAATCCAGTCATCGATCAGGAAGAGGGGTATAGAGGAGCATTCAGTACTCTTGAGAGAGGACTCATACTCACTTCAATCAGCCATCGCCTGCCATTGGAATGGAAAATCATGAGGACGATTATCGATGGTATGCGCAATGGCGCAGTAGGGAATGATCGTTTGGATTCCCGCATGATGCGAAGATTTGGAGAATCAACAGAATACGGTTGGTCAAATTCTACACTCCAAATTCGAAGGGTCGCGGCCGTCACCAGGATGTGCGAACTAGGGCTTGTGGTTCGGCAACGTGACGGCAGGAAATCAGTGACCCGCCTAGTAGAGAATGTAGATGAGATTCTGCGACTCTCAGAATCTGACGATTAATGAGGCGAACCAAGCATTGATGCCAACGACACCACTCCCTTGGACCATGTTCTCTGAAGGGGATGCTGCACCCGACTTCACCGCAATACTACAAGATGGAAGGCCATTTCACCTCCAGGAAGCACTCAAAGAATCGGGAGTAATCCTCTACTTCTATCCGAAGGATAGCACCCCCGGATGCACTACACAAGCCTGTGACTTCAGGGATGCAAAGGATACGTTTGATGGAGCAGGTTGGAGGGTTATCGGGGTATCACGTGACTCAGAAGCAAGTCATCAAAGATTCATTGACGCACAAGGTCTGAATTTTGATTTGATTGTGGACGCTGATACTTCATTGCACGAACTCTACGGGGCTTGGGGTGAAAAGACGAATTACGGCAAGACATACATGGGTGCAATCCGCTCTACATTTGTAATCTCCAAAGATGGAATTGTTCAATGGGCGGGACGAAACGTGCGCGCAAAAGGCCACGTTTCTCGAGTCCTAAATGAACTTGATTTGGAGTGAGGAAATACAATGAATGAGGACGCCAAGGAGCACGTCCTCCGCTTTCTTCGCCGTTGCGTCATCTATGCAGGCGAATCAATCCAGCGGAAGAAAGACCGGGGAGAACAAGAGGATATAATCGCCCAATGGGAGGCATATCGGGAATTCACATCTTATGCCGTATCCGAGGTCGAGAGAGGCGACCTGAACGATTGGTTCGGGGCGACTGAGATGATACCAAATTTGGACCTCTCTGGAGATGTGCACCGATTAGACCCGGATTCATTCGATCATCACGAACGATCTTCTTGGATTGGAGCTGCAGTCACACCTCGACCACTACACCTCGTATCCACAGTTTCGACGGATGGCATTCGGAATATCGCCCCAATGTCATCAATATCCGTTGTTTCAAACTCGCCGCCTCTCATTGGCATGAGCCTATCCAAAGACAGAGAAGGGAAAAGCAGAGACACACTACTGAATATCATCGAAACGAAAAAAGCGACCCTTGCTGTTCTTCCTCCACACATAGACATTGTCCGATGGATCGAATCAAGTGCGAAGCCTCTTCCCAGTAACCAATCAGAATGGAAGGAGCACGTCGCGGTTACTAACGAAGGATGGCCTGACGCTCCAGCAACCTCCTTGATTGCCCTTCAAACAACCCTCGTTGCCCGTCACCCTCTCCCCGAAGGTGCAGTTGCAGAATGGATTGTCCTCAGAGTAGACGGGATTCTAAGTCCAACCCTCAATCTGGAACTAATCGAAAAGGAGGCAGTTCTCACGATGCTTACGGATGACGAATTGGGAGAGGTGCGTACCTCGAATGCTTGGCGCCATAAGATGAAGAAATCCGATTAAATCGGTTCGGATTCTAGCCCGAGAACATGTCGGTCCACATCGACTGCGACTCCCGTTCCGGGAATCAGAATTAGATCTTCATCCGCATCAAGGACGAAGGCATTGAGCCCTTGCTCCTGAGCAATTTCAAGCAGGCGGCGTCTGCAAGCACCCTTTTGCGCCTCCATATGAGCAAGCATACGCAAATCAACAATGACGACGTCTCCTTGCAAAAGATGTTCTGCAATCTTCCGATGAGGGACAGAATGACGGTCATCGGGAACGATATATCGGAGAAAACGTGAGATATCAACAGCATCCTCACGCCGAGCCCATTCAACTTCACCTAGATCTTCAAACCCTGGCGAATTCGAATCAGGGACCGTCGTAGGGCCGACAGGAGGAGGGGTTCGAACCGCCTGTTCCTCCGCTTCCATTCGACCAGAAGGCGGTTGAGGCAGGCCAAGAAGTCGAAATATGTTCACCATAGAATCACAAATCAAAATCTAGAATATCAGTCCCTTGAGATGGAGGCGAAGGCGATGGTTCTGGCTCAGGAGCAGGCATCTGAACTTCTGCTACAGAAGGAGCGAACGGATCGATAGTAGGGGACGGCTCCGAGACAACTGGAGAACTCACGGAAGGAGCTGGAGCATAGGGATTGGGCGCCTGTATTGGTGCACTCTGAACCACTGCCTGACGATCAAGCCATTCCTGACCAAAATGCTCCCATTGCTCCATTGTCCAACCTTGAGGAAGACCTTGCGCAGGGATGGGGGGTCCGCTTGGCACCCCTGGCTCTGCAAAGGCATGTACCGGAGGAGGAGCCTGAGGGGACGGAGCTGCCCCGATTCCGTAACTATCCACTTGACCATAATTGAATCCAATATCATTTCCACGTGACCCCCGGCGCATGAAACCGATTCCGATGAGGATTAGTAGAAGGAAGAGAACTGCACCCAGTGCAAGAACGACCGTTCCAGAACCTGAATTGAATCCAATATCAAGCACCCCTAGGAGCCTAGTATCCTCAACCGTAATCTGAATATCAACCACATCCTCTTCTTCCCCATCAAAGGCAGTCAATCGAACAATGTATGTTCCAGGCTCATCGAATATGTGAGTGACATTGAACCCCTCATCTTGGATATCGTTAGCAGAGTAACCATCATCATCAAAATCGAATGCAGTGTTGAAGTCCCAACGATACTTGAGCCTGAAAAGGTCTAGGGATGAATCGGTAGTTCCATCTGCACTAAACTCGATTGGGTCTCCCACGGCGTAGGGGCCAAGTGTAGTGACATTAGCCATTGCACGAGGCTTGACATTACGAACAGTGATGTTAACCATCTCAAACACGCGTTCACCATCATCATCGGTTACATGAAAGACGACCATGGATGGGGCTGTAGCCGAATCTGGCCAAGACCACGCAAGGTCCGCACCCTCAACATCACAATCATCTTCTGCAGAACCCTGTGAATCAGAATTCATGGAAGGATTGACATCCCAACATGCATGTAATGTCTCAATATCTGAGGCAGTATCATGATATTCGCCTGTAATACTCAGTACTTGATCCTCAGCGACTGGTAACAAGGACCCAAACGGCTGAATCTCAGGCGGCACATTCTGAACCATCAACCATCCATTTGCTCTCCGAGTTCGGAGGCCATCATCATCGATAGCTTCCATTGCAACGACATGCATGCCATGGGTTTCGTAAGCATGGGTAAAGTCGGAGGAGGATCCATCATTCTCTTGCAAGACGGACCAAGTAGCATTTTCCTCGACATCTGGCCACCACTCATACGACAGAGTATCCAAATCATTGATTGAATCTTCAGCCATTCCAGTGAAGGTGATCGGGTCATCTTCGTTTACATGCCAAACCATCTGTGAATCCATCGAAATTTCGGTACCATTAGCATCCTTGGCCATAATAGTCGAATTCCAAGGTGCGATATTGGTTACTTCCACCGAATGCTCGGCCATAGTGAGGGCTCCATCATCATCTGTTGCAGTTGCTTGAATCGTATATGTCCCTTCGACCATAGGAGTCACAGTGCACACCTGAGTTACTTTTCCTTCTTCACAGTCAGCAGCCCATAGGAAATCCACAGGTGCTTGAGGATTCATTGTATCAATATCGCTATGCTGGAACGCATCAAAAGTGACTCTGCCCATTACATCTACCGTATCAGTATTCGATGAAAGAACCAATTCAGGTGCACGATTGAGAACCTCTACTGTCATGTTAGTTACCGTTGTATCGCCCTCATCATCAACAATGCTCAATCCAATTTCGTATTCGCCATCATCATCCCATGACCATTCAACAACACAATCCTCAGTTGTATCAGTATAGATCACTCGCTCAATGAAACCATCCGTAGGATCACCATCATTATCGTCGACTGCAAGAGGATCTTCAATCATAAAATAACAATATATGTCAGTAAAACCATCTGGGTCATCGGAAGAGGATGCATCAAGTACAACAGTTGTAAATGTGTAGAAACTATTCATCTGAGTCAAATCTGCAACAGGAAGTCGACCAACGAAAATATTGAAC
>MDTB01056868.1_pt1 | contig 43494 bp, 45 predicted proteins | sample 811161 | NCBI WGS metagenome assembly MDTB01 (sample SAMN05326650, study PRJNA326480) | marine metagenome | isolation source: seawater | place: Mediterranean Sea | collected 2009 | reverse complement strand
GCCGAGCGAGATACGACGACGCTCCTGATCAATATCGAGAACCATCACCTCAACTTCGTCCCCTAGCTGAACAATTTTCGACGGGTGCACGTTCTTGTTGGTCCAATCCATTTCTGAAACGTGAACCAGACCTTCTACACCCTCTTCAATCTCAGCAAAGCAACCGTAATCGGTCAGATTGGTAATGCGAGCATTGGTTCGACTACCTTCAGGATAGCGGTTAGTAATTTCTATCCATGGGTCTTCACCCAACTGCTTGAGTCCGAGCGATACACGATTGCGCTCGCGGTCGAACTTCAGCACCTTCACATCCATTTCCTGGCCAACTTCAACCACCTCGCTTGGGTGCTTAATGCGCTTCCAAGCCATATCGGTAATGTGCAGTAGTCCGTCTACGCCACCCAAGTCGACAAAAGCGCCGTAGTCGGTAAGGTTCTTGACCACCCCTTTGACGCTTTGGCCTTCCTGCAAATTTTGGAGCAACTCATCACGCTCAGCGCTGTTAGCTGCTTCCATTACCGCACGACGCGAAACAACGACATTGTTTCGCTTCTGGTCGAGCTTAATCACCTTGAATTCTAGCTCTTTGCCCTCGAGGTGCGCTGTCTCTCGAATGGGACGCACGTCGATCAGCGAGCCAGGCAGGAATGCGCGAATCGAATCGACATCAACAGTGAAACCGCCCTTCACCTTGCCATTGATAACGCCCATGACCACTTCTTGCGCAACGTGTGCGGCCTCAAGCGTCTTCCATGCTTCAGCGCGCTTAGCCTTTTCCCGTGACAACTTGGTTTCACCAAAGCCATCCTCAACGGATTCCAGCGCCACCTGCACTTCGTCACCAACGCTCAGCGTGCATTCGCCACTCGCGTTAGTAAATTGATCTCTCGGAATAACTCCTTCCGACTTGAGCCCGGCGTGAACCGTGACCCACTCGTTATCGATATCGATAACAACACCAGTGACAATAGAGCCCGGCTCCATGTCGACTGTTTTCAAACTTTCTTCGAATAGTTCGGCGAATGATTCGCTCATAGTAGATCCTTTGATATCGCCACCTGAGTGGCTCCAGCATCCCAACTGTGCTGGATCTGTTTTACTTTGCGAACAGCGAGGAGTGGGCCTGTTACCGCTGTGTCACACAATCCCTCTGGAGGTAATGAGCGCCATGGCTCGGTCAAAGACTTGACTGGCTGACAGCTCAGTGCTGTCGATCACAACCGCGTCCTCGGCAGGTCTGAGTGGAGATGCAGATCGAGCACGATCTTTGGCGTCTCTCGCCTCTATGGCCTCCAGAAGGCGCGGCAGACTAACACTGTCGCCCTGTGCCTGCAACTGAAGCTGGCGCCGCAGTGCGCGCGCCTGCGCCGACGCCTCCAGAAACAACTTTAGATCGGCCTCGGGAAAGACCACGGAACCCATGTCTCTGCCGTCGGCAATCAATCCTGGTGCGACCGCCAATTCTCGCTGACGCGCAAGAAGTGCCTGACGTACCTTAGGAAATACAGCGACTGCAGACGCGCCTTCACCGCCGCGGACCGATCGAATGGGGATACTCACATCCGTGCCTTCATGAAAGACGCCAACGCCGTCATCAATTGGCTCAAACGTTACATCTAGCGAAGCTGCGATAGCTTCGAGCCCCAATTCATCATTCCAGGCGACACCGCGTTCACTCGCAACGTGGCCAACTACCCGATACAGCGCCCCACTATCTAATAGGTGAAACCCCAAGCGGTCGGCCAGCCTCCGCGCGAGACTGCCCTTACCCGCACCACTGGGGCCATCGACGCAGATGACTGGTACTAACTGCATTATTTAAAGAGCTTCGGTAATCCGAAGGCCAATACCCTTCGATAGCGACGCAAAGTTTGGGAAGGAAGTAGCGACGTGATCGCAATCGTTGACGATGATGTCACCGTTAGCCCTCAGCGCTGCAATGGAGAAACTCATGGCGATCCGATGATCGTGATAGGTATCGATCTCGCCACCCGTCATCCGCCCACCTTGAATTCGAATACCATCGGGCATCACCTCGTTCGCAATGCCTAACCGAGTAAGCCCTTCAGCCATCGAGGCGATTCGATCGCTTTCCTTTACCCGCAATTCTTCAGCACCCGATAGCACTGTCTCACCATCGGCGCAGGCTGCAGCGATGAACAGCACCGGAAATTCATCAATAGCAAGCGGCACGAGCTCCTCTGGAATTTCGATTCCCTTCAACTTGGCCGATCTCACACTTAAGTCAGCAACAGGTTCGCCGCCAACTGTGCGCTCATTCATTATCTCAATATCGGCACCCATCAGCGTGAGGATAGTGATAACCCCCGAGCGCGTCGGGTTAATGCCAACGTGTTCAAGAATAAGATCTGAGCCCTCACTGATCGATGCAGCGACCAGAAAAAACGCCGCTGAAGAAATATCTGCAGGAATATCCAATTGGGCACCCTGAAGATTGCCACCGCCCCTGAGACTAATAACGCCGTTTTCCGAATCTACTGCGTAACCGAAACCCTGCAACATTCGCTCAGTGTGGTCACGTGTCGGTGCCGGCTCGATGACCGACGTTCTTCCCTCGGCATACAGCCCCGCTAGCAACACACATGACTTCACCTGCGCACTCGCCATTGGCATTACGTAATGTATTCCTTTTAGCGATTGTCCACCTCGAACCGTCAGTGGTGGCCGCTCGTCATGGCTATCGATGACGGCACCCATTTGTTGCAACGGGGTAATAACCCGCCCCATCGGACGTTTCGTGAGTGAAGCGTCACCCGTCATCGTGGCGTCGAAAGATTGTGCAGCAAGGAGCCCACTAATCAGACGAATACTAGTTCCCGAGTTACCCATATCAAGCGTCTCATTGGGCTCCTTGAGCCCATGAAGGCCGACACCTTGAATCCGGACTTGGCCATCGCGCGGTCCGTCGATAGTGACGCCCATGGCCCTAAACGCATTCACTGTACACAACGCGTCTTGACCCTCAAGAAAGCCGGTCGCCTCAGTAATACCCTCCGCTATCGATCCGAGCATGATCGTTCGATGTGACATCGATTTGTCACCCGGAGCACGCAATCGGCCAGTGATAGAGCCACCAGGCTTAACTTGAAACCGCATTAGTCTGTATCCACCCCTTCAGATTGAACAGGATTTAGAATGTCATCGTGAGCTCTTCGATGCTCTCGACACGCCAAAAAATAGGCCTTTAATGCTTCATCGTCTCCGGCTTCGATTAATCCCCTTAATCGCGTCATTTGCTCGCCGAACTGGTCAATCGATGTCAGGAGTGCCGCCCGATTGGTCTCGGCAATATCGGCCCACATTGTCGGATCGGACCCTGCGATTCGGGTCATGTCCCGCAACGCGCCGCCACCGTGGATGGTCGGCTCTGCGGAATCATCGGCAAGCGCAGCTGTCAAGGCATAGGCGACCATATGCGGCATATGCGAACTCGATGCCAACACCGCATCGTGCTGATCAACCTCCATTCGCCGTAGATATGCCCCGGTCAGCTGCCACATCGCCTCGACTTGCTCCACGGCATCTGTATCAGTTGTCGCCAGTGGCGTCAGAATCACCTCTCGCCCCGAAAATAGTGACGCATCGGACGCTTGTACACCGCTGTGCTCTGATCCTGCTATCGGATGAGCGGGTACGAAACGGTCGTAGGCTTGCTGCGGACCGTTAATCACAAAACCTTTGATGCTCGCCATGTCAGTCACAACGGGGGAGCGTTCGAGACGAGCGCAGCGGGTAACGATGTCAGCAAGCAAGTTCCCGGTGGCCTTAGGAGGTGCACCCACCACCACCATGTCAGCTATCGACAAAACCTCGTCCAAATCCAGGGAGTAGCGATCAATCACGCCAAGCTCAAGACCCAAGGCAAGACTCGGCTCGCGGGGTCCCCAACCAATGAGCTCTCCGTCCCAAGTCGAGGCCTTTAACGCTCTCGCCAGGGAGCCAGAGATGAGACCCAGCCCTAGCACCGCGACCGACTGACATGAAAAGGACACCATCAGATGGGGGCTTTAGGGTAGGAGCCCAACGGCTTCAGCAAAATCGAATTTTCCTCTAGCGCTGCGACCACCTCTCGAATAAGCGGATCCGTTAAATGTCCCTCAAATTCGATAAAGAACATGTAAGTCCACTTTTCTGTTTTGGACGGTCGAGAGTCGATACGGGTCAGACTAATTCCGCGCTCCTCGAAGGGGCGTAACAAACTGAGAAGTGCACCCGGTCGATTTCGACTCGCTATCAGAATCGACGTCTTGTCCTCGCCACTCGCCGGTACACTGTCGCGCCCGATCACAAAGAATCTTGTCGTGTTGTGAGCGATATCTTGAATAGCCTCAGATAACTTTATTAAGCGATAGTTATCGGCGGCCAAATCACCGGCAATGGCTGCGATGCCAGGCTCTGCCTGCGCTCGCACCGCCGCCTCGCCATTGCTCCGGCAGACGTCGCGCGGCACGCCCGGCAGATTGGCATCGAGCCATTCTCGACACTGTCCAAGTGCCTGCTCATGCCCACAAACGGCAGTGATTGACTCCATAGTAGTGTCAGCGCCTGCCAGCAGGTGATGAACAATTGGTAACTCGACTTCTCCTACGATATGGAGCGCCGACTCCAAGAAGCAGTCTAACGTCTGACCAACCATACCCTCGGTTGAGTTCTCCACCGGCACTACAGCCATGTCGCACACCCGGTCTTCGACCTGACGAAAAACATCGCGGATTGTCGGTGCAGATTGGTGGATAGCAGATTGGCCAAAATGTTTGATGGCCGCCGCTTGTGAATAGGTGCCCGAAGGCCCCAAAAAGCCAACGGTCAGTGGGCGCTCCAGCGCCAAACAGCTCGACATGATTTCGCGGAAAATGCGCGCAGCAAAGTCAGCGGGGAGTGGTCCAGGATTGGCCTGCTGAATCGCCCGAAGAATCTGCGCTTCGCGCTCGGGCCGATAAAACAGCGCATCGCCAGACCGGGTCGTTGCCAGCTTTATCTCAGCAACACGGCGTGCACAATCCGCTCGCTGGTTAATCAGCATCAATAATTGACGATCAATATCGTCAATTTCAGCCCTGATTGCTGCTAAGTCCTCGTCACTTGCCATTAGTTAGTCTAACCACTACGCCTGTTGCTGTTCGAAACGATGCATGAAATCACACAATGCTTCAACGGAGGATTTTTCAACCGCGTTGTAAATACTCGCCCGCATACCCCCGACCGAGCGATGCCCCTTCAGATTCAAGAGCGATTCTTGCTCGGCGTGCTCTAAGAACAAGGCGTCCAACTCAGGCCTCGCCAAGGTGAACGGCACGTTCATTAAAGAACGGTACCGGGGCTCTGTAGGATTACTGTAGAAATCAGATTGATCAATTAACGAGTAAAGCATCTCTGCTTTTTGACGGTTGACGGCCTCCATAGCCACTAGGCCACCCCTATGTTCCAACCACTCGAACACAAGACCAGCAAGATAAATAGCGTAAGTAGGCGGCGTGTTGTACATCGACTCATTCTCAGCCGCTAATGTCCAATTCAATGTCGACGGCGCATCCGTTCGCGCTCGCCCCAGCAAGTCATTATGGACGATTGCAATACATAGACCGGCGGGACCGATATTTTTTTGAGCCCCTGCGTAAATGACACCAAACGCATCGACATCGATGGGCCTCGATAAAATAGTTGAGGACATGTCAGCCACTAACGGCGCCTCGGTCACGGGAACAAAATCAAACTCCAAACCCCCGATCGTCTCGTTAGGACAGTAATGGCAGTAAGCGGCACCCGAGGACCAAGACCACATCGCTGCGTCAGGTATCGTAGTAAAATTGGATGACTCTGAGCTCGCCACCAAATTGACATCAACATAGCGCGAGGCCTCGGCTCGTGCTTTCTTGGACCACTGCCCGGTCACTAGTTGATCGACGACGTCGCCGGGACCTGCAAGGTTGATGGGAATACTCGAGAACTGCTGTGACGCACCGCCCTGTAAAAAAAGGACACGGTAGGAGTCAGAGATACCCAACAAACGCCGCAACGACTCCTCTGCACGCCGCTTTGTCTCGACAAAAGCCTTACTCCTGTGACTCACTTCCATGACGGAAGCGCCAGACCCCTGCCAGTCGAGCAACTCACTTTGTGCTCTTTCTAATACCTCGGTGGGCATCGCCGCCGGGCCCGCACAAAAATTATGCGCCCGCCTCACTCGTCGGTTGCGTCCGAGCCGCCCTCTTCTTCAGCTTTTACTGACTCCGCGGGTGCCGCTTCAACATCGTCTTCTGCGATTCGACTGACGCTGACTAAAGCTTCTCCATCGCGTGTTCTGATAACACGCACACCCTGGGTGTTACGACCTAGCAGACTCACCTCGTCGACTCGAGTGCGAACGGCTGTCCCTTGATTAGAGATCAACATCATCTCGTCGCCATCCCAGACTTGAACAGCGCCCACCAACGAGCCGTTACGGGCTGAGGTTGACATGGCGATCACACCTTTTCCGCCTCGACCCTTTGCTGGGAACTCGGCGTTTTCGGTGCGCTTGCCGTAACCATTCTCGGTAACGGTCAAAATTCGCCCATCGGTTTTCGGTACTATCAGCGAGATCAGCTTGTGGCCGGTCGGCAAATTAATACCCCGGACACCGCGCGCAGTTCTTCCCATCGCGCGAACCTGTGACTCATTAAAGCGAGTGGCCTTGCCCTCGGTAGAAAACAACATGAGGTCGCTGTCGCCATCGGTCACTGCTGTGCCTACCAACACATCATCCTCGTCGAGCTCGATAGCGCGCAGACCCACGCTTCGCTGGCGAGCAAACTGTGTCGCTGCTGTCTTCTTAACTGTCCCTTTTTCGGTGGCCATAAAGATGAACTTGTCATCATCGTAGCCATCAATCGGCAAAATCGAAGTAATGCGCTCCCCCTCATCGAGTGGCAGCAAGTTCACCATCGGACGACCACGCGAATTACGGCTGGCCAACGGAATATGAAACACCTTCAGCCAGTAGACCTTCCCTAAATTCGAGAAACACAAGACGGTGGCGTGCGTACTCGCAATCAGCAGATGCTCGACGAAGTCCTCGTCTTTTACTGCTGTCGCACTTCGACCGGTGCCACCTCGGCGCTGTGCCTGGTAATCAGTCAGCGACTGCGTTTTCGCATAACCACCATGCGAGATAGTGACCACGCGATCCTCTTCCGTGATCAGATCTTCCACCGTCAGATCGTGCGCCGAATCGGTGATCTCAGTGAGCCGATCATCACCAAAGTCTTCGACTAGCTCTTCAAGCTCTTCACGAATGACCAATCGCAGACGGTCTGGATCACCCAAGATGTCGAGAAGATCTGCAATTTCAGCCACCTTATCCGAGTACTCTTGGAGCAGTTTTTCGTGTTCGAGACCGGTCAAGCGATTCAATCGGAGATCGAGGGTGGCTTGGGCCTGAGCCGGAGACAAGTGATATCGGCCATCAATCAGGCCGAAATCGCCCTCCAGATCGTCAGGCCGGCAAGCTGATTCACCGGCGCGCTCGAGCATCGCGCTGACATCCCCAGGGACCCAGCTCGCAGCGACCAAACGCTCTCGAGCTTCTGCCGCCGTCGGCGAGGTCTTGATCGTCTCGATAATCTCATCAATGTTGGCAAGTGCGACTGCGAGACCCTCGAGCACATGGCCACGTTCGCGTGCTTTGCGCAATAAGAAGAGTGTTCGACGGGTCACAACCTCGCGGCGATGGCGGACAAACGCCTCGATAATCTCTTTTAGGTTGAGAACCTTTGGCTGGCCGTCAACAAGGGCGACCATATTAATACCAACAACACTTTGCAGCTGGGTTTGGGCGTACAGATTGTTGAGGACGACATCGCCAACCTCACCCCGCCGCAACTCGATGACAACTCGCAATCCATCCTTGTCCGACTCGTCACGCAGCTCAGTGATACCCTCAATCTTCTTCTCTTTCACCAGCTCTGCAATTCGTTCGAGCAAGCGCGCCTTGTTCAACTGATAGGGAATCTCGTGGATGATGATCGTATCTTTGCCTTTGGCATCGTCGGTAACCACTTCGGCACGGGCGCGGACATAAATTCGGCCTCGGCCTGTGCGATAAGCCTGAACAATGCCGGCACGTCCCGTAATAATGGCGCCCGTCGGAAAATCGGGACCGGGAATGTAACGAATGAGGTCGTCTACCGTGATCTCTGGGTTTTCCAACACCGCGAGACAGCCTGCCACCACTTCGCGCATATTATGAGGAGGAATATTCGTCGCCATACCAACGGCAATACCCGCTGATCCATTAACGAGGAGATTGGGAACCCGCGTCGGCAGCACAACCGGAATGTGCTCGGTACCGTCGTAGTTCTCTGCAAAATCGACTGTTTCTTTTTCCAGGTCGGCGAGCAGGGAATGCGCTAACTTTTCCATTCGGATTTCGGTATAGCGCATCGCCGCTGCCGAATCGCCATCAATCGACCCAAAGTTTCCCTGACCATCAACTAGTGGATATCGGAGTGAAAACGACTGAGCCATTCGGACGATTGTGTCGTAGACCGCGGAGTCGCCGTGCGGGTGATATTTACCGATAACATCGCCCACGACCCGCGCCGATTTCTTGTAAGCCTTGTTCCAGTCGTTGTTGAGCTCATTCATCGCGAATAAAACGCGTCGATGCACAGGTTTCAACCCATCTCTAACGTCTGGTAGGGCCCGCCCCACGATGACGCTCATCGCATAATCCATGTAGGACTGCTTGAGCTCGTCTTCGATATTAATGGGGTGGACTTCTTGTGCTAAGTCTTCTTGCTGATCTGCCATTAGGCCTACTTTTTTTCGAGCAGGAGAACCACTCGATACCTACATTTGATAGTCTGCAAATACTATCAAATTCAGACTGTTAAGGCTAATGCTTGTCGGTCCAAAAACCCTGTTGGAATCCACCATGGAAACAGTCAATTTCGTCGTGCATCCAAGCGAGATCATCACTGTTAACTCGCACTCAGAGATCTTGCGAGATACCAGTGTTGTGGTGCGCGATGGCAAGATCGAATCTCTTCTACCCACGACCGAAGCGCGCGCGCTTAGAGACATCGCACAAGTCGACCTCAGCGATCATGTATTGATGCCGGGCTTGATTAATGCACACGGTCACGCTGCGATGACCTTACTGCGGGGCATTGCCGATGATATGGCCCTATCTCAGTGGTTAAACGACAAAATTTGGCCGCTCGAAAACAAATGGGTAGACCAAGTATTCGTGATGGATGGCACCGAAATCGCAGCCGCCGAAATGATAATGAGCGGTGTCACCACTGCCAGTGATCAGTATTTCTTCCCGGACATCGCCGCGCAGGTTTTCCAGCAAGCGGGCCTGCGCGCGCAGTTGACTTTTCCTATCATCGATGTGGAAACGGCGTGGGGGCGAAGCGGCGCCGATTATTTGGAGAAAGGGCTCGCGCTCGGGGATACCTATCGCGACCACGATCTAGTGACCGTGGGGTTCGGACCACATTCTAACTATGCCGTCGACGAGCCTCTGCTTGAAAGAACTGCGACACTGGCCGCCGAACTTGATGCGCCAGTGCAAATTCACCTTCACGAAACTGCACATGAAGTACTGAGTTCGGTCGAACGTATCGGCGAGCGACCGATTGACCAGCTCGCGAGACTCGGATTGCTATCGCCGAAAACTCAATGCGTTCATATGACCGCTCTTGGCAACCAAGACATCGACACCATCGCCGACCATGGCGCCCACGTTGTGCACTGTCCTAAATCAAACATGAAATTAGCGTCGGGGCTGTGCCCGGTTAGTAAGTTGCTAGACAGGGGTATCAATGTTGCGCTGGGCACTGACGGCGCCGCCAGCAACAACCGACTTAATGCACTGAACGAGATGCAGGCCGCCGCCCTTCTCGCCAAAATTGAAAGCGGTAGTCCGGAAGCACTTCCCGCCCACAAGGCCATTGAAATGGCTACGATCAACGGCGCGAAAGCCTTAGGTATCGACCACATCACCGGCAGTCTCGAAGTGGGCAAAGCTGCGGATATGATCGCCCTCAGCACGCGCGAGCTCGCGATGCTACCGGGTCACAATATCCTGTCCGACGTGGTCTACGCCACTTCGGGCAATGAAGTACGCTGGAGTTGGGTGGCAGGACACAACATTTTACGTGACAGACGGTTGCAAACCTTGGACACCGAGGCAATTTTGCGCAAAGCGGCGAGCTGGCGGGTTAAACTCGCGACGGGCTAACCCCAGCGAGTAATCAAAGTTATGACATCAACCAACGTAGATCCTGAAGAAATTGCCAAGTTCGAAGCGCTTGCATCCCGATGGTGGGACGCCAACAGCGAATTCAAACCCCTGCATGAAATCAACCCCCTGCGGGCGGGCTGGATCGATGAGTACAGCCCTATCCGAGGTAAGGCACTGATCGATGTAGGCTGTGGCGGAGGCCTACTGAGCGAGGCAATGGCGTCAAGAGGCGCCACGGTTACAGGCATCGACATGGGTGAGGCACCGCTATCAGTAGCCAGAATTCACTTGCTGGAATCGCAATTGGATGTTGAGTATCTACAGTCAACTGCAGAGGCATTAGCCAGCGAACGACCAGAAACATACGATGTAGTGACATGCCTTGAAATGCTTGAGCATGTTCCTGACCCCTCGGCAGTCATTCAGGCCTGTGCCGATATGGCAAAGCCTGGCGCCGACTTATATTTCTCGACCATCAACCGAAATCCCAAAGCATGGCTATTCGCCATTGTTGGCGCCGAGTATGTCCTTCAACTCTTGCCCAAGGGCACCCATGAATACGAGAAACTGATCAAGCCTTCTGAGCTTGCGCGCTGGGCGAGAGCCGCAGGTCTCCAAGTAGAAGAAATGATTGGACTCACCTACAACCCCCTGACGAAACGTTACAAGCTGGTCGAAGGCGATGTGTCAGTGAATTATATGATTAAGGCCAGCAAGTCAGCATGACCCGACGGCCATTTGACGCCTTTGTTTTTGACCTTGACGGGACGCTTGTCGACACTGCCAGCGAGCTCGTTGCGGCCTACCAGCGATTATGCGTGGAATACGGCACGGGCGAGCAACCTTATGAGACCGTTCGCAAACTGATCTCTCATGGCTCTGGGCGGCTTGTTACCGAAGCGACGGGCATTGATCAGAGTGATAGCCGCTGGGAGGCTTATCGGCAGCAATACCTCGATTGGTATGAAGAAATCCTGGGGTCAAGCGCCGTGCCTTACCCGGGCACTGTGGACATTGTCGCCGAGATTGCGAAGGCCGGTTTGGTTTGGGGTATTGTTACCAACAAGTTCCGTCGCTTCGCGGAGCCATTAATGAGTCGCTTAGATTACGAGCCAGCCCCCGCAAGTTTGGTCACCCCCTGTGACGTATCGAAAGCCAAACCCCATCCAGAACCAATCTTGCTGTGCTGCCGCGAACTCGGAGTGAGTCCCGAACGAGCGGTTTACATCGGCGATCATCTGCGTGATATCGAAGCTGGCAATGCCGCGGGCTGCACAACGGTGGCCGTAAAATATGGCTACATCGAGGATCATGATCATCCCACAAACTGGGGTGCCGACGTATGCCTTGACACACCCAGTGACTTGAGCGCTTGGATAAGGAGCCATCTGTAATGCCCGTAGCACCGGATAGTTGGGAGCCCGCCGCCAGCGAACTAAGCGGAAAAACGCTGCTGATTACGGGCGCCAGCGAAGGCATTGGGCGCGCGATCTCTCTGGCTTGTGCCGAGGCGGGTGCCGAAGTGCTATTACTGGGACGCAATGAGTCTCGTCTAGAGTCGCTCTATGACACGATTATGCGAACTGGTGCTCCCACACCCGGCATTATCCCCATCGACTTGGGATCGGCGACCTACGACGATTTCGTCAACCTATCATCGACAATAGCGCAATCGATAACGAGGCTGGATGGCCTCGTGCACAACGCTAGTCTTCTTGGCGATAGAAAGCCTATCGCGCAGACTAACGTTTCAGGCTGGCATCAACTCATGCAAGTGAATGTCAATGCCACCTTCATGCTGACGCAAACGCTACTACCTCTCATGGAACTGGCACCCAAAGCATCGATTGTATTTACCAGTTCGGGTGTGGGCAGGCGCGGTCGGGCTTATTGGGGCGGCTACGCGGTCTCAAAGTTTGCCACCGAGGGATTGATGGAAGTGTTAGCCGACGAGCTGGGAGCAACATCAAATATTCGGGTCAATAGCTTAAATCCGGGCGCAGTGAACACGGCTATGCGCCGCGCGGCATACCCTGCCGAAAATCCAGATACCAATCCGAGCCCCGAGGCCCTAGTGAATCACTGGATCTATCTTATGAGTGACGCCAGCGAGGGTGTGCACGGCTGCGCCTTGAGTGCTCAATAGGTGGTTTGCTATCTCGCCTTTTTGCGCACTCGCCTAGCTTGCTTTTCCTTCGCTTTCCTTGAGGGTTGATAGACTTTTTTTGGCTCCATTTGGGCCATAGTGTAGACCACATCGGCATCATGCTGCGTCAGCTCCAACCACTGCCCCTTCTTTAGCTTCGATGGGATAAAAACATCGCCGTAGCGCACCCGCTTCAGCCGGGAAACAGTGACCCCCTGAGACTCCCACAGGCGACGCACTTCACGGTTGCGACCCTCGCTCAACACAACATAAAAAAAGCGGTTGATGCCATCGCTGTCACCACCCTCTTGCACGTCGGTAAAGCGAGCCGGCCCGTCATCGAGTTCGACGCCTGCTTTGAGTCGCTCGATCATGGCGTCATCGACGCGACCCATGACCCGCACCAGATACTCACGCTCTACCTGCGTGGAGGGATGCATCAACGCGTTAGCTAACTCACCATCGGTGGTGAGAAGCATTAGCCCAGAAGTGTTGAAATCGAGGCGCCCTACAGACACCCAACGACCGTTCTTCAACTTTGGCATGGCATCGAAAACGGTCGCGCGTCCCTCTGGATCCTTGCGCGAACACACCTCGCCAACTGGCTTGTGATAAAGCAGCAGCCGCGTATCGATCTCGGAGTCGACGGGTAATGCTCGGCCTTTAAATTTGATTTTGTCACCGGGATGCACTCGGGACCCCAAACGCGCCACTTCACCGTTGACTTTGACATCACCGGCGTCGATCACCTTTTCCAACTCTCTTCGAGAGCCCAGACCCAGTCTCGCCAGCACCTTCTGTAGCTTTTCACCATCTTTCGTGAGTTCAACCTTGGTCTCTGCGGCCACCGATGTCGTGGCTGGCTTATTCATGCGACGAGTCCACGTCGGTATCGGCTAAACCCGCGTCCGTCACACTCTCTATCCCACTGTCTTGCGCCTGATCGTCTAGCTCGCTGTTTGAGGGCTCCGCTACCTGGGGATCATGAAATTCCTCAAGCGGCAGCGCACTGGTCATGGTGTCTAAATCTCGAACGTCCGTCAGTGCAGACAATTGCTCAAGGCTTTTTAGATTAAAGTAATCGAGAAACTCACGGGTTGTTGCGAACATCTCTGGACGACCGGGCACATCCCGATGCCCAACGACCTTAATCCACTCTCGCTCAAGCAAACTCTTGATAATATTGCTTGAGACAGCCACGCCTCTAATATCCTCGATCTCACCGCGAGTAATGGGTTGCCGATAGGCGATTAGAGACAGTGTTTCCAGCAAAGCCCGCGAATATCTCACAGGACGCTCTACCCAAAGCTTGCCGATCCAAGACGATAGGTGCTGCCGCACCTGAAAGCGGTAGCCGCTGGCCACCTCGACCAACTCAAACCCTCTACCCTCGCAACGCTCAGCAATTTGTACCAAAGCGTCGGAGATGGCTTTGGTGGAGGGACGTTCCAGATCGTCAAAAAGCTGACCCAATTGACGCTTGCTGAGTGGCTCACCCGCTGCCAACAACGCCCCCTCAATAATTTCGACTAGCTGTTCTGGCTCCATACCCTATTTACTTCTCGCTTTAACGTGGATGGGACCAAAGCCCTCACTCTGCACAATATCCACCAGAGACTCTTTGATAAGCTCCAGGATGGCGAGGAAGGTTACCACGACCCCGAGCCGTCCCTCTTCGACAGTAAACAGTGAATCGAAACTGCAGTAGTCACTGGATTGCAGCGTTTGCAATATGTCCGCCATGCGTTCTCTGGTTGACAGAGACTCACCCTTGATCTGATGGCTCTCGTAGAGATCGGCACGCTTGAGAACTTCGGCAAAAGCAATCACCAAATCCTGCAACTCAACGGTCGGCAAAGGCTTGGTTCGCTCTAGCGTTGGTGGTTCAGCACTTCCCACCCAGGTATCGCGCTCGACACGCGGTAATGACGCCATATCCTCAGCCGCCTTCTTGAAGCGCTCATATTCTTGTAGGCGACGTACCAAAGTCGCTCGGGGATCTTCTTCCTCGTCTTCGCTTTCAGTCGAGCGAGGCAGTAACATTCGCGACTTAATTTCGGCCAACATGGCGGCCATCAACAAATATTCTGCAGCCAATTCAAATTGCATCGCGTCCATCAGCTCGACGTATTGCATGTACTGCTCAGTAATGGCGGATACATCAATGTCGAGAATATCCAGGTTCTGACGACGAATCAGATACAGCAGCAAGTCCAATGGCCCCTCAAACGCCTCGAGAAATACCTCGAGCGCTCTCGGCGGTATGTAAAGATCCTTGGGTAATTCGGTCACAGCCTCGCCCATCACCACAGCAAAGGGCATCTCACCCTGCTGCGGCTGATTGATCCGACGCTCCACCGCCTTGGAGGCGATTAACGTGCCCGATGTAGCTTCGAGATCATCGGCATCGATGTCGGGTGTCTCGTTATTCATTGGGCACGCCAATCGCTACAGAAAGTCATCACTACTACCCAATCCCTGCCTCAGCAACACGACATCATCTCTGCTCATATCGATAACCGTAGTGGGTTCAAGACCGCAGTACCCGCCATCTATTACCAAGTCTACCTGACGTTCCAGCGTGGTCCGGATGTCATAGGGGTCGCTCAGTGGATAATCATCGCCCGGCATGATCAAAGTGACCGACATCAGCGGTGCCTCGAGCTCATTGAGTAAGGCCTGCGCAATAGCGTTATCGGGCACACGAAGACCGATGGTTTTCCGCTTAGGATTCATGATCCGGCGCGGAACCTCTCGGCTCGCTTCAAATACGAAGGTATAGGGCCCAGGCGTTGCATGTTTTATCTGCCGATACGCCGCGTTATCCACTCTAGCGTAGCGACTCAATTCAGAAAGGTCTTTGCAAATCAGGGTGAAGTTATGGGCTTCAGGTAGTTGTCGTATTTCCTTGATTCGCTCGGCACCCGATTTATTGTCGAGTAAGCAACCGAGCGCATAAGCCGAGTCCGTCGGGTAAACAATCACCCCACCTCGATTGAGAATCTCCACGGCTTGATGAATCAAACGTGTTTGAGGTGTTTCGGGATGAACGGAAAAAAACTGACTCATTTACTAGCCAACCAAGTCTGCCACACTGAATTGTCGAGGTTTAAGGAGTCAACTGCCACCCCTACTGGCGCACCGTAGGTCAAATCTTTGTGGAAATCTGACCCAACAGACACTTTTAAACCCAATGATGACGCCAGGGTCACGAGGCGGCGACGGTCTGCATCGATCTGTCGTCCATTGAGCACCTCAAGACCGGTGCCCCCGCTGGCGACAAAGTCAGTGAGCATGGCGCGCAATTTGACACCGGTCAGCCGGTATTTTAACGGATGGGCCATGATGGCCTCACCGCCTGAGGCAACAATTACCTCCGTGACGTCGGCAAGGCTCGGCCAATAAGCCTTAACATCGCCCACCTTGCCGTTCCCCAGATACCGATCAAACGCTTGGTTCATACCGGTAACGACACCCGCATCTACCATCCACTGCGCAAAATGCGGTCTACCAATTTGACTGCTGGCTGCCACAGCCATCGCACCTTCGAGAGCATTGGGAATGCCGACTCCTGCGAGACGATCCGCAATCGTTTTAGCGCGTTTACGCCGAACCCTCGACAACTGCTCTACCATTGAGGTCATCTCTGGGGCGTCAGGGTCAAAGTTAAGCCCCACGATGTGGATAGTCGACTTTGCCCAACGGCAGGAGAGCTCAACGCCCGGGACCAATCCGACGCGCTTTGCCGATGGCGACTCGCGCACCTGCAGATAACCCGCTAGTGTATCGTGATCTGTGATTGCAAAATGTTGCACCCCGGCATCAACCGCGCGCTTGAGCAGCTGCTCCGGTGATAACGCACCATCGGACGCTGAAGAGTGAGTGTGGAAGTCGACGATCACAATAACTACACTGGAGCCCGCATGGGCCGATAGCTCATTTCACGGTTATGGTAACAGAGCATAGATGAAACAAACCCTCGAATTTTTGCCACTCATTCTTTTCTTCGCGGTCTTTCAGCTCGACGGAAGAACCCTTGAACTCGGGAGCATCAGCTATCAGTTTGACGGGATTTACAGCGCCACTTGGGCACTCATTGCGGCGACCGCCCTCCAGGTTGTACTGCTCAAAATAGTTTGGGGATCGGTAGAGCGCCGATTGCTTTGGGTGGCGGGGCTAGTCGTCGTATTTGGCGGCGCCACTATATTACTGAGAGACCCGCTTTTTATTATCTGGAAGCCCACCATTTTGAACTTTGGGCTGTGTCTCGCCTGCGTGGGATGGCACTGGTACCGTGGCCACTCTTTTTTCGCTGACCTGCTACCGGGGAATCCAATCATACCGCCGTCCACCCAAAAGTGGCTCACCGGTTTGTCGGCGTTTCATTTTATTCTCGTCGGTACGCTGAACCTGATTGTCGCCTACACCTACTCGCTGGACACCTGGGTCAGTTATAAATTTTATTCGGCGTTCGCGTTCACCGTACTGTGGGCTGTCATGGTAACAGTGTTGCTATACCCCCACCTTAAAGATTTAGAAGCAGGAGAGACTGGAGAACAACAATGAAAAGACTCACTCGGCTTGCACAGTTTCCACGAGCTAGCGCACTCCTGATGCTGATATTGACTAACCTAAGTTACGGACAAGAGGACGGCATAGAAGCGCCTGAGTCCGAAACCTTATCGGAAGGCCAAGTCAGATACGTCACAGATTTGATCAGGACTCCTGTAAGATCAGGAGCCGGTGCAGACTATCGAATCCTCAACCGGGGGCTGCCCTCGGGCACAGCCCTAACTTACTTCTCGACTAGCGAAGATAGTGTATGGGCGGAAGTCGAGACCGCAGGTGGAACGCGCGGCTGGGTGCGTGCTCAATACCTGCAGACAGAGATCCCGATCGCCAACCGATTCAATGCAGTCGAGGCGGCACTTGCAGTCGCCACCGAGCGCGCTGAACTTGCAGAGAATCGCTTGTCAGAGGCCGAGGGCCTACTATCAAACTCCGATGAAGCGACAGCCGTTCTAACCCGAGACTTAGCCGCGACCGCAGAAGAGCTCAGTAACATTAAGCGAATTTCTGCCAATGCGATCGAGCTCCATCGAATGAATCAGACAATGGCCATGGAACTCGAGGAAATCAAAGCTAGGGTCGATGTACTCAAGCTCGAAAATGCCCGACTCGAAGAACGAGCCAACAGTAACCGACTGCTGCAGGGCATATTCGCAGTCATGATCGGCGTAATACTTGCCTTGGTTGTGCCCCGCTTTACGGGTAGACGTCGACGTTTTGATACTTGGAGATAATGGCGCTATGAAACTATCACCCCATCACAACAAACGGCTAGGGCTGTTGCTTGTACTCGCCGGCTTGATCAATTTAGCCATATTCATACCCATGCTCATCTCTGAAGCCAGAGCCAGTTCAGACTCAAGCACACCGAGCTCAACCAGCCCTATCGTCAAAATCGAGACCAGTGCGGGTGATATTGTGCTGAGGCTCAATGGAGATAAGGCACCCAAGACTGTTAACAACTTTTTGGGCTATGTCGAGCGTGGGCATTATGATGGCACGATCTTCCACCGTGTTATTCAAGGCTTCATGATTCAGGGCGGCGGCTTTGATGTCGACCTAAAACAAAAGGAAGCTAAGGAAACGGTCGTTAATGAGTCAAAGAACCGTTTACATAACACGCGGGGCACGATTGCGATGGCGCGCCTCAGCGATCCTGACTCTGCGAGCGCACAGTTCTTCATCAATCACAAAGACAACGAGCGGCTAGATTGGTCCCCATTCAAGCCGGGCTACACTGTCTTTGGCAAAGTTTTGACTGGCATGCCCGTGGTTGATTTTATCGCGTCGACGCCAACCGAGACTGCCGTTGCAACATTCCAGAGCCGTGAAGTCCCGCTCAGCGATGTGCCCGTGGAACCAATCATTATTGAGCGCATATCGCTGGTCAGCCCATGACTGTTCTCAGCGTTAATCTCAATAAAGTCGCACTGATAAGAAACTCACGCGACACTGCCAACCCTTCACCCACCGAATTTGCCCTGATGGCAATTGCGGCAGGTGCGGGTGGCATAACCGTCCACCCAAGACCCGATCAGCGTCACATCAGAGCCTCTGACTGCCCAATGATCGGCACCTCGATCGATGTCGAGTTCAATATCGAAGGGAATCCTTTTGCCCCGGCGACACCCAGCCCCAGAGTGGGTATCGATCCCTATCCCGGCTTTATGTCCTTGGTGGAATCAGTAAGACCCGAGCAAGTGACACTCGTCCCTGATGGTGACGATCAACTGACATCAGATCATGGCTTTGATCTGACAGCGGATGCGAGTCGCCTGGCGCCGATTATTCATCAGCTCAAGGATTGGGGCTGTCGCGTCAGCCTGTTTATGGATCCGATTCCCGAGCAAATGGCTACAGCTGCGGAAATCGGAGCTGATCGGATTGAGCTCTACACAGAGACCTATGCGCGCGCCCACGAATCGGGAGCGTTTGGCGAGACGCTTGCGCGTTTTCAAGCGGCAGCGCATGCGGCTACTGCTGCCGGCCTGGGGATTAATGCCGGGCACGATTTGAACCTAGATAACTTGCCGGATTTCGATATTCCCGATCTGCTTGAAGTGTCGATTGGCCACGCGCTGACTGTGGATGCGCTGAAATATGGTTTTGGCAATGCTATCGCTCGTTATTTGGACGTTTTGAACGGAGCGTGAAAAGCACCGACATGAGCGATCTATCGGTGGACACCGACACACTGCCACCCTACGTGGTACCGCACAGCCAGGAAGCCATTACCATTCTCTACGAAGACAGCGATCTGATGGTGGTCATCAAGCCTCATCTATTGCTGAGTGTGCCCGGCCGACACCCCATTAATCGCGACAGCCTTGTGTCTCGGCTCCAGCGACGATGCCCCGAGATCAAAGCAGTCCATCGGCTAGATTTAGATACATCGGGCATCATGGTCGTACCCAAACACGCGGCAAGCCTCTCGGAACTGGCGAGACAATTTCAGCGACGCGAGGTCGAGAAAGAGTACACGGCAATTGTCTGGGGCGAGTTGCGAGACGATACAGGGACCGTGGAACTGCCGATAGCAACCGATTGGCCAAACAGGCCGAAACAAAAAATTTGCGCCGATACCGGCAAATCAGCGATTACTCACTTCGAAGTTCTCGCGCGACATGCCAACAGCAGCCTAGTCAAACTTCGTCCCGTCACCGGGCGCTCCCACCAACTGAGGATTCATTTGGCATCCTTAGGTCATCCAATCCTCGGGTGCGACATGTATGCCCATGAAGAAGCGCTCCACGGCGCGTCGAGACTACTACTCCACGCGACCCGATTGAAATTTAGGTTACCGACCAATCTGACTTGGTTTTCAGGATTTGCACCTATACCGTTCAGTTTGTCGCAAGATGTTTTACATCCTCAGGGAAGCTGAGGGCGTAGACCCCATAGCAAAGGCGCAAGGAATTACGGTTTGGTTACTAATCATCAGGAGGCAGAGGGCCAGGTTGTTGTATTAAAGCCCAACCACAGCGCTACATGGCGCAGTAATTTGTTCGCACTCATCCTTGTATCCATTCCCGCTTTGGGCGCGGCGATTGGGTTCACCCTGTTGGGGGCCTGGCCCATCTTGCCATTCGCTGGCGCTGAACTGATCGCACTATTTTCGGCGCTGTACTACGTTAATTGGAAGCTTGAGTACCGGCATGTGCTGACCTTGAAGCTCGATGAAATTAAGATCGACAAAGGGTACTTCGCACCTAAGCGCACTTGGGTTTGGCCGCGTGACGAGGCTCAGGTCAATATCGTTGAAGCTCGTCACGATTGGGAAGCACCCTCCGTGTCACTCAACAACCGAGACAGTCGTGTGACTATCGGGGAATTTCTCAATAAAGATGAAATGCAGGAGCTCATCAAATTACTGCGAGGTGAGTTACCGATTCGCAGTTTTGGCAGCGAACGCGATATGACGGTGTAAACTAGCGCGCATCCAGATGTAGGTGAAGAGCCGGTTTAGCATGTCCACACCCCAAAAAGTAGGATTTGTATCCCTTGGCTGTCCGAAGGCGCTGGTCGACTCGGAACGCGTCCTCACACAACTGCGTTTTGACGGTTATGAAGTGTCACCAAACTATGAAGACGCCGGTGTTGTCATCGTTAATACCTGTGGATTTATCGATAGTGCAAAAGAGGAATCTCTCGAAGCCATCGGTGAAGCGCTTAAAGAAAACGGTCGTGTTCTAGTAACCGGATGCATGGGGGCAAAGGACCAGGCTGACCTAGTGCTGCAGCGACATCCCAAAGTACTGGGAATCACGGGACCGGCCGCGTATGAGGAGGTTCTCACTGAAGTCAGGCGTGTGCTCCCCAATCAGCGAGCACCCGATCCTAAACTCGATCTCATTCCATCACAGGGCGTCAAATTAACACCCCGCCACTACGCCTACCTCAAAATCTCTGAAGGCTGTAATCATCGATGCCGCTTTTGCATCATCCCCAGTCTTCGAGGCGACCTAGTTAGCCGTCCTATCGGCGAGGTAATGACAGAGGCTGAGCAGCTCGCGCGCTCCGGGGTCAAAGAGTTACTCGTGATATCACAGGACACCAGTGCCTACGGTGTGGACTTAAAGTACAAAACCGATTTTTGGAATGGCAAGCCATTAAAGAGCAATCTAGACAGTCTGGCTTCCGCGCTGTCGGAACTCGGAATTTGGGTGCGACTGCATTACGTCTACCCTTATCCTCATGTCGATCGGCTGATCCCGCTGATGGCTGAGAAAAAAATTCTTCCTTACCTCGATATCCCGCTGCAACACGGTAGTCCATCGGTGCTTCAGCGTATGAAGCGTCCAGCCGCCGCTGAAAAGACGCTCGAGCGGATTGCCACTTGGCGATCTATCTGCCCAGACATCACGCTGCGATCCACGTTTATTGTCGGTTTTCCGGGAGAAACTGAAGCTGAGTTCGAAACGCTACTCGAGTTTTTGGAAGAGGCACAGCTAGACCGGGTGGGTTGCTTTAAGTACTCAGCTGTTGAAGGAGCCGCCGCAAATGAATTGGCCAACCCCGTTGATGACGACACCAAAGAAGAGCGATGGCAACGGTTGATGGAACATCAGCAGCAAATCAGTGCCCAGCGCCTGCAACAAAAGGTCGGCAACACAATCGACATTCTAATCGATGAAGTCGATTCCGAGGGTGCAATTGGCAGAAGTCATAGCGATGCACCCGAGATCGACGGCCTGGTTTATGTCAACAACGCTGAGGGCTTATCACCCGGCGATATGATCAAGCGAACCGTCACAGCCGCTGACGACTACGATTTGTGGTCTAAGTAAGCACTTCATTGAATATCCTATTGTTTCACGCCGAAGAGCTTGGTAATGACTCAGAGCTAATACTCGAGGACTATCGTGCTCGCCATCTAATCTCTGTTATTGGCGTGGCGGTAGGACAATCGCTGAGGGTCGGTCAAATTGGCGGGCAAACGGGTCAAGGCATCGTCCTAGACTGCGGTAACGACTCCGTGCTGTTGCGGGTAACACTCTCGGAACTGCCAATCGCACGCCACAGACTATCGCTGATCCTGGCGCTTCCCCGACCTAAAATGCTACGTCGTGTACTGCGCACTGCAGCAGAATTTGGTGTCGGCGACATTCATCTGATTCACAGCTATCGGGTTGAAAAATCGTTTTGGCAATCGCCGTTAATACGGCCAGAGAAAATGCAGGACGCACTGATTCAAGGGCTTGAGCGATCAGGCGATACCTTACTGCCGCGTGTCACTACGCATCAGCGCTTCAAACCCTTTATCGAAGACGTATTACCGAGCATCGCTGCCAATAAGTCCCTCTTTATTGCGCATCCCGCTGCCGACGCACAACCACTGAGCTCAAGCGAGGATGATGGATTTGTGATAATTGGACCGGAAGGTGGGTTTATCCCTTACGAAGTAGACAAAGCAAGAGCAGCAGGTGCGATAAAGATATCGCTGGCGCCGCGCATTCTCAGTGTCGATACCGCGGTCTGTAGTGCCCTCGCACAAACAGCGCTAACCAACCGCTGAAATACCGGTGCCCAAGCCACAGGCAACGCCCGTGCCGCCGATACCACAATAACCTTGCGGGTTCTTATCAAGGTACTGCTGATGATATGCCTCTGCGTAATAGAGCTCGGGCGCAGCCACGATTTCAGTCGTAATCGCGGGAAAGCCCGCCGCAGACAGCCTAGCATCGAAGTCTTCCTTAGACTCCCGGGCTAGCGCTAGTTGCTCCTCGGAATAGGTGTAGATTCCGGAGCGATACTGGGTACCCCAATCGTTACCCTGTCGCATACCTTGAGTGGGGTTATGTCCCTCCCAAAAAGTGATGAGTAGCTGCTCGTAGCTTATGATATCGGGATCAAATACCACCAACACCACCTCGTTGTGTCCAGTCAGACCTGAACAAACTTCTTGATAGGTGGGGTTGGGCGTGCTGCCTGCCGCATACCCTACTGCTGTCGTGTAAACACCCTCAAGCTGCCAAAACAACCGCTCGGCGCCCCAGAAGCAGCCCATGCCGAACATCGCGGTCTTCAAGTGAGATGGAAAAGGAGCCTCAAAGGAATGCCCTAATACCGTGTGCACATGCTCAATTGGCGTAGGCTCATCGCGGCCCGGAAGTGCATCCTCGGGTTTGGGAATTGCATGCTTTTTTCGAATTTCGATTAAGTCCATTACCAATACTCTGTCTTCAAGTAGTCATTATAGCGTCGCTGCGTTGTCACATAAGAGCGCTACGTTTTCATACCACTTTCTTAACGTATCAGATCCGTTAAATACGTGATTGCCGAGCAGAGTGTAGTCAAATGTGTGAACTGAAACCGACCGACAACCAGGCAAAGGCCATCAATGCCGCTCAACTCTCAAGTAGGAGACTGCTTACCCTTGTGACGCGCGATCCTAGACCGCAAAATGAGAAAGAAGTTCAACAAGCGGTTAATGAGCTGAAGCGGCGGCGTCATTATCTTTTCGAACTCGAGAAGGTAGGGTACAGCGTCCGCTAAAAGGATGGGCAGCGATCAGCAAGCAGATTCAACAAAAAAATTCGGGGTCGGTTAGCGCCTTTGTCAGCAAAGCTCGGGCACTCAGGCAGTTCGCAGGGGCGCAATCGCGCCTTATTTTTGCCATGGATGCTACCGCGAGCCGTCAACCCACTTGGGATTACGCCAGCAAACTGCATCACACATTATTTGACGCAGCTGCAGAAGATAAGTCGCTGTCACTACAACTCTGTTTTTTTCGTGGATTAGGTGAGTTTTCGGCAAGTGCGTGGTTGAGCGACCCTGAGTCGCTGAAAGCGCAGTTGTCGCAAGTCAATTGCGTGGGTGGGGCCACTCAAATAGCCACCCTGCTTCGTCACTCCATGTATGAAGGCAGTCAGTCCAATGCCTTGAAAGCCGTAGTGTTTATTGGTGATGCCGCAGAGGAGTCATTGGATGAACTGAGAGGACTTGCTATTCAATGTCGGCTAAAAGAGCTGCCGCTTCTGTTATTTCAAGAAGGCAGAGACGAAAGAGCTAGTGAAGCATTTAAACTCATGGCCACCCTCAGCGGCGGCGCCCATTTACAATTCGACGATGCCAGTGGTGGAAAGTTGCGAGATCTATTGCGCGCGGCGGTTAAGTTCACAACTGGCGGGCGAAAAGCATTACAAACCGGCACCACCGACAGTGATAAACTGTTGCTCAACCAATTAAAATAGTTATCCAGTCCACGGAGTAACTAACGTTGATCAGAATTTTATTTGTTGTCGCCATCGCGGTCCTTGCGATCACTTTACTGTGGAGAGTGCAACAACTGCCACCCCATAGACGTCGTGCCGGTGTGATTCAACTCACTGTAGTGTTGGCCGTGGTGCTCGTCATCTGGCTAACAGTCACCGGTCGTATGCACTGGGTGGGAGCTGCACTCACTGGTGCTTTTGTTTTTTTACGTCAAACACTCCCATGGGTCCTGCGGGTGCTCCCCTTTCTCAATCGCTGGCGCCAAAGTCAAACCTCGGGTAGCGGTCAGTCCAACATTCAGACAAGCTTCCTAACAGCCACCCTCGATCACGATACCGGCAATATTTCAGGTGAGGTGATCAGCGGCTTGCATAAGGGATGGCGCCTCGACGATCTCAGTACTGAGCAGTTAGAAGAACTACTTGCGCAATACAGCACTGAGGATAAGGAGTCCGCGGAGCTGCTGCGAGCCTACCTAGCCCAGCGCACCGACTGGGAGGACCAGGAGGCTGAACAGCAATCGCAGCAGGAGCAAGCGGCACAAGCCACGAGCTCCAAGGCCGAAGCACTGGCTACCCTAGGTCTGGACGACAAGGCCAGCGAGGAAGACATTATTGCCGCGCACCGAAGTTTGATCCAAAAACTCCATCCCGATCGTGGTGGTAATGACTTTTTGGCAGCCAAGATCAATCAGGCGAAAGACTTTTTGTTGAATGACTGAGCGCTCCTAACGTCATGGTCAACTGCTTCATTATCACTAATCAAGACGGACACTACTGGGGACGCAATAAAGCTTGGGTTGATGGCGCTGACACATCGAAAGTGGCTCGTTTCAGCCACCGTGACGAGGCCTGCAATACGGGATTTGAGCTGAGCTCCAAAGATTTCTCGCTCCGGGCAAGCATCCAGTCAAGCGCTCTCACAGACGGTAAGTTGCCCGAGCTAACTGTGAGCGATGTGCCGCTGCCTGAGATCGAACAAAACGAATCTGGCAGCAGCCCAGAATCTTCGGACTTTGGGGAACCAGGGGTTGAAAACCCAATCTGAAGGCTCCACGTATGTGGTTAGAGACCAAGCAAACTAGGAGATCAGCGTGCGTATCTTACTGTTCATAATGACAAACCTCGCGATACTGGTTGTTGTCGGTATTGTTTTTAATCTTTTGGGGTTTTCAGGAATCCTTGCAAGCAACGGCGTCGACCTCAACCTGAATGCGCTGCTGGTGTTTTGCTTTCTGTTTGGCATGACCGGCTCCTTTATCTCGCTGATGCTGTCCAAGTGGTCAGCCAAGCGGAGCATGCGTGCCAACGTTATCGAGACGCCCCGCAATAGACAGGAAGAGTGGCTCGTACAAACCGTCCGACAACTAGCCGACAATGCGGGTATTGGCATGCCAGAAGTGGCCATCTTTCCATCGGCAGCACCGAATGCATTCGCTACGGGTTGGAACCGGAACAACGCATTGGTCGCGGTCAGCTCGGGCATGTTAGATAACTTCAAACCAGAAGAAGTTCGTGCCGTGATGGCGCATGAAATTGCCCACGTCGCCAATGGCGACATGATCACACTCACGCTAGTTCAAGGTGTGGTAAACACCTTTGTCATGTTCTTTGCGCGAGTCATCGGACACACCATTGATCGAGTGGTTTTCAAAAACGAGCGAGGACTGGGTCTTGGTTATTTCATCGGTACCTTTGTTGCCGAAATTTTATTGAGTATCTTGGCTAGCACTATTGTCATGTGGTTCTCGCGTTTCCGCGAATATCGAGCAGATGCTGGCGGTGCTGATCTCGCGGGTAGGCAAAATATGATCGCCGCACTACAGTCGCTACAGCGAAGTATGGGGGTTGAGGACGACTTGCCAGGCGAACTGACTGCCTTCGGAATTCGAAGCGGGCGAGGCTCTCTGGTGTCAGCCTTATTTTCGTCACACCCACCTTTGGACAAGCGAATCGAGGCCCTGCTCGCCCGGTGATCAAAGTGCTACGGACTCTCGCGACGGGCGCATTCATGGCGCTTGTTGCGGGCCTCTCTCAGGCGGCTGAGCGCATCGACTACCTCAGCTTTGCGACCGAAGACGAAACCAATACCACCGAGGTTTTCAGCGGAGCGAGTCCCTCTGTGGTCTATGTCACCTCTACGGCACTGCGCCGTCAGATGTTTAGCCTCAATGTGCTCGAGATCCCACAGGGTGCAGGCTCAGGCTTTATCTGGGACGATAGTGGGCTCATCGTAACCAACTACCACGTTGTTGCACGGGCAAATAAACTGACGGTGACACTTAGCGATCAGCGCGAATTTGAGGCACAAGTGGTCGGCCTAGCGCCCGAACGAGACCTTGCGGTCCTCCGTTTAACCGATCCACCTGAGGGGCTGGTCGAACTGCCGTTGGGAGACTCCTCCGAGTTGTCTGTCGGCAGAAAAGTGCTGGCTATCGGCAATCCTTTTGGACTCGATACCACCTTGACTGTAGGCGTGGTCAGTGCGCTGGGGCGCGAAATTCAATCGCCGAGTGGTCGCAAGATTCGCGGGGTCGTCCAGACCGACGCCGCGATTAATCCGGGTAATTCGGGTGGACCTCTTTTGAACTCGCTAGGACAACTTATCGGGGTGAACACTGCTATTTACTCACCCAGCGGCGCTAGCGCCGGTATCGGCTTTGCTATTCCGGTCAACACGGTGCGAGAGGTAGTACCTCAGCTTATCGCCTACGGCAAAATACTGCGGCCCATACTCGGCATTGAGCGCGCCTCGGACCAATGGATTAGACGCAATCAGATAGAGGGTGTACCCATTGTCAGGACCTATCGTGGATTTCCCGCCGATGATGCCGGTATGGTCGGTGCTCGGCGAGGCCAGCGCGGAGACATTTTACTGGGCGACATTATCGTCGAGGTCGACGGACAATCCATTAGCAACAACGATGACTTTTTATCCGCGATGGAGAGACACCGGGTCGGAGATACTGTTGAAATCACCACTATCAGAGGTTCGAGTAAGCAGCGCTTCGCTGTACGACTAACCGAGTCTGAGTAGCCCCAAAGATAGCTCGTGTGCGACACCGCCAACGTCTGGCAGGGCCTATTAAGATCTCGAACCGATCGCTATGAGCAAAGCCATCCACTGGTGATCGACCTAGTGTTCCCAGCTGTTGCTATCGAGATTCTCATCAGGAAGGCTCGAGCGCCGAAAGACGGGCATCTTGCCTTCGCGCAACTGCGCTTCGAAATCTTTCAATAACCGGAAGCAGAGTGGCGTCAGGTACCAGAGCGCAAGCAGGTTAGTGATCGCCAGTAGTGCCATCGTCAGATCCGAGAAGCTGAAGACAGTACCCAGATCCTGAACCGACGCCCAGGCAATCATGACCAGAACCGAGACGCGAAAGGCGGGCACAGCCCAAGTGGGACGCTTTTCGAAATAAGTAATACTGTTCTCGCCGAGATAGCAATTGTAGGCGATGGTTGTTGTGGCAAACAGCACTAAAAAAATGCTCACCAGGGACTCACCCCACCCACCGATCTGCTCTGCCACAGCAAGCTGAGTAAGTGTCACCCCCTGCGGATTGATCGCATCCGGCTGGTAGGCTGAAGACAGTAAGATGATCAACGCGGTACAGGTGCACAGAACTATCGTGTCGATGAATACACTGAGCGCCTGCACCAAGCCCTGACTGACGGGATGTTTAACATCGGCCGTCGCTGCGACGTTGGGCACGGTACCAAGGCCCGCCTCGTTGGAGAACAAGCCACGGCGAGCTCCCTGCATGATCGCAGCGGCAATACCGCCACCAACCACCTGCTCCAAGCCAAATGCGGACTTAATAATGGTGGCAAAGGCTGCCGGCACCTCGGATAGGTTGAGGATCAAAATAGTTATCGCGAGCAGGAAATAGCCCATTACCATGACTGGAACAATCACCTGTGACACCGCTGCCAATCGACGAATACCACCAAATAAAATGACCGCCATGACCGCAGTCAAGGCGACACCGCTCTGCCAAGTCGGAATATCGAATGCCGAGGCAATCGAGTTAGTCACCGAATAAGTCTGTACGGCATTAAAACCAAAGCCAATCGTTACCAGTAATAAAGCCGAGTAAATAACGGGTAGCACCTTCCAACCCAGGCCATACCGCATCACATAGGCAGGTCCACCTCGATAGGTATCGGAGCCGTCACTTCGCTTGTAAAGCTGGGCCAGGGCGCATTCAAAAAGGCTGGTAGCCATTCCGAACAACGCAATCAGCCACATCCAAAACAGAGCACCCGGACCGCCAAGCGTGATCGCAACTGCGACACCAGCGATATTGCCGCCACCCACTCGGCCAGCGACGCTAACCACCAGCGCCTGAAAACTCGATAGGCCGCGCGAAGTGCCTGACAAGCCACCCGCAAGCCCACGGAACATCTCCCTGAATAAGCGCAACTGAACAAATGACGCGCCCAAGGAAAAGCGAAGCCCCACGGCCAGCAGCGCAATGATTAAAACGTAGGTGTATAACCAATCAGTAATGCTAGCGAGCATGGATCAAATCAACCCCATAATTAAGATGATGCCGATGGCGGGCACAGCCACAAACCGAAGCAACAATTGCCATAGCGCGAAGGTTTGCTCGCTGGTCGCGAGCTCAGAGGCACTGTGCTCACGCTTCATAAACCAGCCCACGAACAGAGCGATCAACAATCCACCCAGTGGCAATGTGATCTTGTCATAAAGCCCCTCTGAGGCTGCATTAAAGTTCATACCGAAGAAAATCGTTTGGTCTTGCCAGACATTGTAGGAGAGTACAGAGACAACACTGCAAACCGTGACCGACCCGATCACTACTACCGCACTCATTTCGCGACCCAAGTTACTTCTCTGATCAGTCCAATTGGTCACCGACTCGAGCAATCCAACCAGCGACGTGATACCCGCGACTGATAACATGACGAAAAACAAAATGCCGAATAGATAACCACCAGGCATCTGGGCAAATGCCAGCGGGAGCGTCTGGAAAATCAAGCCCGGCCCGCTAGCCATATCGAGGCCGTAGTTGAAGACCATAGGGAACACCACAAATCCTGCCAATAAAGCCACCATGGTATCGGCCAAGACAATCATCATGGCGCCGCGAGTAATCGAAAAATTTGCAGGTAGGTAAGAGCCGTAAGTCATCATGCCCCCCATGCCCACACCGATTGAAAAGAAAGCCTGACCGATCGCAGCGAGCAGAACCGGACCATCGATCTTGCTGAAGTCGGGGGTAAACAACCAGCGGAGCGTTTCGCCGAAGCCGCCAGCGAACACGTTGTAGATACTCAAGCCAACGAGCAGTGCAAACAGCATAGGCATCATCACGGTGACCGCACGCTCAATACCGCCCGTGACACCTGCGTAGATAATACCGCCAACAATAAGATTGCCCACTACAGTCATAATCAGCATGGTCGACCCGTCGGCTAGTAGCGCATTGAACTGCGCAGTCGATGCGGCGGCATCGATACCGGCAAAGCCTGTCATAGCCGCCTGTATCAGATACCAAAGCACCCAGCCAACAACCACTGCGTAGGTAATCGATATTGTGTAAGCGGTGAATACACCAAGTCCACCCACGCCGCCCCAAACACGACTGCGTCCACTCTCTTGAGCCACCGCTGCCATTGACTTTGAGGGACTCGACTGGCCACGTCGACCCACGAGCAACTCAGCCATGACACAGGGCACGCCGATAGCAAACACACAGAGTAGGTAGATAATGACAAAGGCACCACCACCGTTTTCTCCGGTAACGTAAGGGAAGCGCCAGATATTGCCCAACCCCACAGCAAATCCCACTGATGCCATAATGAAGGCGAAACGACTGGTCCAAACTGGGGTTCCTGCTGCCATAGCTTATTACTCCGCTAAAAATTGTGCCGCCGCTCTCGCCGCGTTGAGTTTGACCGGAAATTCGGGTGCTAACGTAGATGCCGCATCACGCTGGCTCGAGAACCAGACCATGACCGTATTGGCACTGCGATTGATGTAGATCACCTGACCGTGGATCCCAACCGCGCAAAACTCACCAGTCTCGTCATCCAAAATCCACCACATATCTCGATAGGCGATCCAATCGGCTTGCGAGTAGTTTTCGTTTCTTGTCATCGCTTGCCTATCGGCATCCGACACTTCAAGCATCTGCTCCAACCACTTGGCAGGCAGTATCCGCTCACCACCAAACACACCTTTGTCTCGAATCATCATGCCAAAACGCGCAGCATCGCGAGCAGTGGCGTTGAAGCCACCAGTCGCGACCGGAATATAAGCACGATCGACCGCGACAAAAGCGTCGTGTTCGGCGCCCAGCTTAGACCAAACAGACTCATGAATGATGGTATTCAAAGGCTTATTCATCAGCCGAGAGATCAACCAGCCTAGTACATCGGCATTGGCCGAGTTGTACTCAAACTTGTGCCCCGGTACTAACGCGTCATTGGGTTCGACGAAACGAGTCAAAAAGTCGTAAACGCCATAGATATCGCTATCGCCGGGTTGCAGGTCTGCCGCGCCGGGGAGATATCCAAGATTCAAGGCTGGAGCGTAATACAGGAAGAAATCACTGGTGGGGTCAACATAGTTTTCCTCAAATGCCAGCGCAGTCGCGTGGTTCAGCACCTGCTGTACAGTCACACGCTCGAAAGTACTGCCTTTCAGCTCCGTAATATAATCAGCTGGACTTTTTTCCAAATCTAATTGATCACTCTCTACCAGCAAGCCCACGATGCTGCTCATAAGAGACTTGGTCATCGAGTACCAGATGTGTTGCTGATGGGCATCCATCCCGTTGTAGTAAGACTCATGAACGACAGTGTCGCCCTTGATCACCAGCAGCGCATCAGCGGCATTGCTCTCAAAGATGACCGCTAACGTGTCGCCATCGAGTTCAAAACTATCGAGGGCATCCTCAGAGCGATCGAAGTGCGCAATTTCACCCGCGCGCGGCACCATCACGACATTATTCGGCGCCCCAAAATTTCTAAAAGCCCACTGACTGTAGGGCCAGTCGCGATGATTTTTCTTGGTCACCTGGGAGTCGACGCTGGGTGGAAAGCCATCCATCACGGGCTTGCCACTGTTCGCAGATATAGACATAGAACCCCCCGCCAGACAGATAGCCAGAATACAACAGACTAGTCTCATATTGTCGCTGCACTCTTATTAGTCGAGTGGACGCCCCCCGTCCACTGCTTAGAGTGTACCTGTTAACGCGATCTGGTAACCAGCACCAGAGGGTGTCGCCATTAAAGCAATAGACTGCTGAAAAGCCTCGTTGCGAACGGCGGGCCCAGTCAGATCGAGAGAAAGCTCGTATTCAGAGTCCTTAATCTGAACACTGCCAGTGACGTTAAGCGCACCCTTCAATGTGATGACCTCTCCCAAAACACCATCGTCCGAGGTACTCATATCGACCGCATAAGTCCCCAAGAGAATGTCTCCGCCATTCGAGCGCCAGGCAGCGTCCGTCCATACGAGACGACCTGTAACGTCGTTGACTGCGTTTGAAGAAAACGTCATGCGCTCGATGTCCGCATCGATCACGCCGGCCACATAGAGTGGGATAACCCGACGCAACCACCCCACGTCTAGCTTTAGCGAGCTATCAGTGATGGTAAGGCTACCATCCAATCCCAGATCAATGGTGGCCTGCGCCCGCTGGCTGCCCCAGCCGGTGGTCAGCTTGATTGCGCCCCCAGTCAGCAACTTCAGAGGGTTGATCTGCCAACGGGTTTGACCAAGAGCCAAGCGCTGATCGCCCAATGACACGCTTAGATTGGCAGTTTGACCCGACCAGATCGTGCCGCTGACACCCGCTATCGTTAGGGTCGGGGGCAGCACAGACACCACCAGAGCGGCCGGTGCTCTGACAATAGATATTATTATGAAGAGCACTGCAGCGAGTGCGGCGAGCCGTCCCCAACGCATACTAGTCGCCTCGTACCCGAAGCGTCGCGTTGACACCCCCTGATCGACCACCATCGCTTAAGGAAGCATCGACGATTCTCAGTCCTTCACTACCTTCGACAGTTTGTAACCATTGAAGTAACGCATCGAACTCGACTGACTCGAACCGAACCTGAACCTCTCCGCGGCTGTTGGGCTGAAGCCGTTTAATGGTCAAGCCCGTATTCTGAGCGACCGCGCTCAGTGTCGATGACAAATTTCGACTTTGTTGTGAGCCCTCTGTTTGACGCAAGGCGAGCAAACGACTCACCTTCTGGTCAACCCTCGCTAGCGTCTGCACCGCAGTGGCATTGTTAAGAGCCATTTGCTGACGGGATTCACTCGCGGGTAAGAGCGCCCAGCGGTAGGATGCAAAAACAATGACAACGCCACCGAGAATAATAAGGGCAAGCTGATCGCGTGGCGGTAGTGTGAAGAACCAATCTCGCATCAAGATGCCTCCACCCTCAATCGCGCACGCACCTCGTTTCCACGAGCCGTCGATGTCTCGAGCGTTGCCTCAAAACCCTCGGTACTGAGCCGCTGGCGTATACGCTCGATCGCCGCAAAGTTCCCTGCAGTTAAGTTGAGTCTGAGCTGACCTGAGGCGTAGTTGAGCGAGTTCACCACCCCCTCTTCAGCCACGGTTGCGGAAATCACGGCCACCAATCGTGGGGTAAACGCCATGGTGGTGTCGGCGCCACCGAATTCACCGATTTGACGATCGAGCTGCTTTTCGACGTCGACCACAGCACCACGCGGATTAGCCTTGCGATACGATTGCTGTATGGCGGTCCGCAACTCGATATTTTCCGATTTCAAGCGCTGATATTGGCCGATATCGGCTAGCAACTGTATGACGACCGCAATAGCGACAACAACCGCCACCCGTTGCCAAACACCCCACCAGCGCATCAGAGGCAGCTTAGGGATAAAGGCGCCAACCCGAAAATTTAGGAGTTTGCTCTGCTCCGACAGCATAAGAGCCGCGCCCCAACTGCCTTGCCGCCACTCCACAATCGCCTGCCAGGCCTCATCAAGGCACGCAGCGACCACGGACTGGTCAACACCATACACGACAAGCTTCGCGGGCTTCCCCGGCAGCGACTCGAGCAGGGTTTGCAATAACGACAGTTCGATGCGACATCCAGCACTTGGAGACCACCGAAGGACCCCCTGATCACCATCAATAAGGACGGAAACTGTGTCATCAGTAATCGGTAAGCAGAGGGCCTCAGGGGTAAATACAGCAAGGTCATCATGGCCCGGTAATTGCTCCAGCCAACCTGCCATTAACTCGCGCTGAACCAGACCCACTAAAAAGCGCCCGTCCCCGAGCTCTTCATGAACAAAGTGCAACTCGTCGACATCGTCGGCGACCCGCTCCTCCATGGTAAACGGAAGCGACTTCCGCAGGTGCTTCACCTCGTCCGCAGGTACTTCAATTTCAGTCAAGCGAACAGAGTCACTCGGCACGCCAACCACCGTGCCTTCAGGTAAATCAACAGTGTTATCAAGATCGACTGCGCTACTGGCACCCGCGCGCCACAGCACGGGCAAGCCGTTTTGCCAAACGATGAGACTTGGATTGTTAGTAACCATCAAAGAAGACTAACCTCAATTGGCTCTGCGCAGTCGCAATACATAGCTTTCATCGCTCCGAATGCGCTCTCATAGCTCACCTTCAGTACGATGTACAACGGCGATGCGGCTCCCCTCGCGATGGAGCACACTGTACAGGCGCCGCTCCCGGTCAGCAATCTCAACGCGGGCATCGAGTAAAAACCATTGGCTTTGAACAGTAATTATATTAGCCAGCCCACTGCCCTCAGAGTTGGCAAACGCTGGATCGTCGAGAAACGTCTGAGTATCGGGAATCATGTCGGCCTCGCGCATTTCGAGAAAACGCGCAACCTCGTTGGCTGAGAGCGGTGATAGCGAGTCATCACGCCCAAGCGCAGCCAAGACTTGTGGCGAGGCTGTTAGCACATTAATGTCACTCCCCTCTTTGGGCCAGACGCTCAAGAATGGGGCGAGCAAGGTATATCGCTCAGGTGTCATACCTGCCACGGCTCGCAGTTCACTGACACTGGCTAAAGCCCGATTGGCGGGTCGGTATGGAAAGTCACCCGACAGGTAAATCTCATTTTCCGCGCCATCGAGTCGTCGCTCAGAGTCGGCATCAATGAAATCGGTAATTCGCTCGACCAAGCGAACTGCCTCGATCTGGTCGAGCTCGAGCTCCGGGATAGCCAACATAAGGCGCACTAGTATCTTTTGCTGCTCATTCAACCGCGCTCTCGGCTGACCAGAAGCGGCAGGTGGATTATCGGGCTCGGACTGCAGGGTTCCGTCCGCCTCTGTAGCATTGTTAGCGGGCGTCGTGCCCGACCTTCCTCCCGCACCCTGGCTCTCGACTAAGCCATTGAGATTAAATCTGCCTTGGAGGTCATACAGCGCCCCGATTAACACGCCAATTTCATCAAGCGGGTAGGGTTGCGGCGGTTGCGCCCACGCTTCATTGAGACTATCCACCTTTACTTCGTTCTGAGAATCCAGCTTAGAATCAAACGATAGGGCAAGAATTCCAAGCTCTTCGGCGCCAATCAAAAAAGCCCAGCCCTGCTCGGCGAAAAACGTATTGGTTGAGCGTTGCAATTGGAGCGAAAAGTCGCGCTGCACTCCGACCATCAGAGCCGCCGCGAGCGCAAACACCAGAAGGGCGATGACAAGTGCTGCGCCCCGCTGGTGGTATTTAGAGCGATGGCATGACATACAGTCGCTCCAGCTCACCCCAATCAGTCAGCGATAATCGCACCTCGATCGCAAGCGGTGGCTCGATTAACTGGCTGGTAAAACCGACCTCAGAGATCCAGTTTTCCTGCCAGAATCGTCGATCGATGCTGAGATTGCGGTCCACCTCTAAGCTGTTGAGATCCGGTAAAAATCGTACTTCGAAGACTTCAACACCATCGAGCAATACGGTTTCGGTAGGTTCAATCGCCGTGGTTCGATCGAGTACCGGGTAAGACAGCCTAATCAGTTTTTCGTCCTCTAGCTTGTAAGCTACCCGCTGTAAGGTGCTCCTAGGAGCGCCCGCGGTGTTGTGCCAACCCGCACGAGTAAAACGCAAGGTATCGCGCGCTAAAGGACCACCAGTCAGGGCGGAAGCTAGCTGACCAAACTCATCGAGCACAGGCCGATTGGTCAATTGTCTGAGATCTCTGGACAATATGGTCAGTGAGCGATTGATTTCGTAGAGGCGATCGGCCTGCTCGCGGGACCGCTCGATACCCACCAATGCGGTCGATAATGTCTGGTATGACAAAATCGCCACGAAAGCCGTGATTGCCATGGCAATCAACACTTCAATCAGTGTAAAGCCCGAGGAGCGTCTAGCCGCGGGGAGCATTGTTGGTCTCCACATGGAAAAACGCATCCATGGTGTGCAGAGGAGAATCTGGCGAATTCTCCGTCTTAAACACGGTGACGGTAAGGCGCAGAAAGCCCGGCAGTGGGGTCTCCTGAATTTCACTCTGCCAGTACCAGACTTGACCAGCGCGCTCCGATTCGCCCGCAATGACACCCTTGTTGGCGCGCTGCTGCTTCGCAACTGCTAACTGAACTTCTGCCACACGATCAGCAGCGACCCATTGCGCCACCGAGCGATCCCGCAGGTAGGCCGTTCCGTCTATTTGTTGTGAGAGTAAAAACAGCAAGGCGGGCAATGTTACTGCCACGACAGTCAAAGCCACCATCACTTCGATGAGGGTGAATCCACGCTGGCGATAACGCTTAGTCGTCGAAATCATCGGGTTCCTGACCCTTGGGCATTAGGGTCATGCGCCCTAACAAATCCCAGCGCAATCGATATAGCAGTTGCCCGGATCGTTGATCGATCCAATCGAGCTCTCCCGGCGTCATTTCACCACCAGCAAACAAAATGATTTGAGGGGGCGGATTGGTGTCGGGTTCCAGTGGCAGAAAATCAACAGCAGGTTGCTCGTCAAGCCTGAGTTCAAGCTCTATATCAGCCTCGAAATCTAGAGTTTCCAGCGCCGTATTGACCTGAACTGGGGCAGACCAGCCCTGGTCAAACCGTCTGAGCCACTGCCCCTTGAGAGCAACGTCATCGAAACCATCAGTGGCATATATGAGTAAGCCATAATCTGCCCCACTCATTTCAGCCTCTGTTAGCGCGTAACTCAATAGTGAAGAGACCTGGCGCACTTGATTGTCGCGACTGATATCAGCACCGCCCGATCCAACGTTCAGGCTGACCAGAGACGTCAGCATCACAACAACAAAAACAACAGCGAGCATCTCGATCAGACTAAAGCCCGATGATCGTCTCCCCCCGGGTGACAGCTTTCTCATCCGTTGGCGTCTGATCCCCAATTGCCGATATCAGCACTCTGTCCATCACCGCCGGGCAAACCATCAGCGCCGAGCGAGTAGATATCAACCTCACCATATTCGCCAGGCGATAGGTACAGATACTCACGGCCCCACGGATCGAGGGGCACTTCCGACAGATAACCGCCGGTCTTGAAATTGCGCGGCTCAGGTTCCAGCGTCGATGCCTCTACCAGAGCCACCAAGCCCTGCTCGGTAGATGGATACACATAGTTATCCAGGCGATAAATTTTCAGCGCTGTTTCGATTGCCTTGAAGTCAGCTTCGACTTTCTGAATTCTTGCATCGTCAGCTCTATTCAAAACCGTAGGCGCCACCACACTAATCAACAAACCCATGATCACAAGGACCACAAGTATCTCGATTAAGCTAAATCCTTTTTGCGACTTCACTTTTCCTACCTCACCATCGTGTTCAAATCGAATATCGGCAACAGAATTGCCATAACTATTGTCAGCACCAAACCACCCATGACTACCACCATAATAGGCTCAAATAGCCCCATAACGGTACCTAGCGTCATCTCCAGCTCACGCTCCTGATTCGTGGCAGAGCGCTCCAACATTGTTTCTAACTCACCGCTGGTTTCACCAGACGCTACCATGTGAACCATCATGGGTGGAAAAAAGGGTTCTTGACTCAGCGCCCGGTTAAGACTTGAGCCTTCCTGAACCTTCAGCGCCACGTCAGCACTCGCATCGCGAAGCACCAAGTTATTCATCACAGCACCGGCGATCTTGAGTGCATCGAGTAGCGGTACACCTGACGCCATCAGGATACTCAGTGTGGATGAAAAGCGTGCGGTATCCATGCCGATTAGCACGCCATTGATACCAGGCACCCGCAACAAAACCGCATCCCAGATTCGTTTGTTCGACGGTTTTTTCAGCAACCGTTGGAATGCAATAAGCGTGACGATGATGGTCGCGAGTAAAACCAAACCAAATTCGGTCAAAAAATCACTGGTTGCGATTAAGGCAACCGTCAATGGCGGTAAGTCCGTCTTAGTCTGGGCAAAGATCCCCACCAACTCTGGAACCACAAATACCATCAACGCAGTCACTACGGCGATGGCAACACCGATTAGCACGAAGGGGTAAATCAATGCCATCTGCAGTTTCTGCGCCGTATGCTGCCGCGACTCGGTATATTCGGCGAGCTGCTCTAACACGGGACCCAACTGCCCTGCCTGCTCTCCCGCATTTACCATGGCTCTATACATATCGCCGAAGGTCTGCGGAAACTGGCCCATGGCATGAGCCAGAGTATGCCCCTCGGCCACCTTCGATCTCACCTGCAATAGCAGTGCCTTCGTCGATGACTTGCGCGTTTGTTCAGCCGCTGCCTGCAAGCACTCATCGAGCGGTAAGGCCGATGCCACCAGAGTCGATAACTGTCGGGTCACTAATGACACTTCGGCTGCACTCAGTCGAGGGCTAAATAGCCCAGCACGCGCAACAGAGCCTGATATGAGTGGCCGTTTGGACGCGGTTGCCACCTCAAGTGGTCGTAATTTCTTCGATCGAAGTTGCGCCCTAATCTGACGCTCCGAGTCTCCCTCGAGGACGCCTTTGACAACTTTGCCACTGCTATCGAGAGCCTTGTACTTAAAAGCAGGCATGCTATTTCACCGACGTGACGCGGAGCACCTCTTCGAGTGTCGTTTCCCCCGCGAGGATTCGTCGGCGACCATCAGCCTGAATGCCAGGGTATTGTTGTCGCGCCACCGCTAGCATAGCCTGCTCGCTCTCAGCCTCGTGGATAGCAGTCCTCAAGGTTTCATCAACTTCGATCAACTCGTAAATACCTGTCCTGCCGCGATAGCCCGTCATGTTGCAACGAGCACAACCCTTGGCATGATGAATCTCACGGTGCTCGTCGACTGAAAGACCCAACAACTCGAGCTCTCCCGCTGTCGCGGGTGCCGATTCTCGACAATCGACACATAACAGCCGCACTAATCGTTGAGCCATGACTGCGACCAAGCTCGAAGACAACAAAAACGGCTCAACACCCATGTCCTGAAGACGCGTCACCGCGCCGATCGCCGTATTCGTGTGAAGCGTGGACAACACCAAGTGCCCCGTCAGTGAGGCTTGCACGGCAATTTCTGCTGTTTCTAAGTCTCGAATCTCACCGACCATCACCACGTCGGGATCCTGACGCAATATCGCGCGCAAACCCCTCGCGAATGTCATATCCACCTTGGTATTCACCTGAGTCTGACCGACCCCGGGCAGCATATACTCGACAGGGTCTTCAATAGTCAGGATATTTCGGGAGCTCTGGTTGATACTGGACAAACCTGCATACAAGGTCGTGGTCTTACCCGAACCTGTGGGACCGGTCACCAAAATAATACCGTGAGGTCTTGCAAGCGCGTTACGGTAGCCCGACTCCACCTGCTCATTCATCCTAAGCTGCTGTAACTCGAGCTGACCCGCCTGCTTGTCTAGCAATCGCAGTACAACACGCTCACCGTGAGCTGAGGGAATCGTTGACATCCGAATATCAATCGCGTGCCCGGCAATCCTGACAGAGATACGTCCGTCTTGCGGAACGCGCTTCTCCGCAATATCGAGCTTGGCCATCACTTTGAGACGTGACACCAACAGGGGCGCGAGCATGCGCTTGGGTGACAACACCTCGGCTAGGACACCGTCAATCCGATAACGCACTGAAAGACGATCTTCAAACGTCTCGATGTGGATATCAGATGCCTGCTCTTTAACTGCCTGAGACAAAATAGCATTGATCAATCGAATAATCGGGGCGTCGTCCTCGGCATCCATCAAGTCCCCGAGGTCGGGAATCTCATCGACTAATCGGGCTAGATCAACATCAGAAGAGAGATCCTCAGCCATTTGCGCTGCCTGATTTTGGCTGCGCTGGTAAGCACCTGTCAGTCTAGACTGAAACATCGACTCATCGACTGCTTCCAAACTAAAAGCTCGACCAGCACACCGCCTCACCTCGAGCAGGGTTTCGGTCGCTAATGGCGCCACGTAAACGAGAGTGAGTAATTCGTTGCTATATTCAAGTACCGCTTGATTCGCTTTGGCATAGGCGAAGGGTAATCGACCGGGGAGATTCGCCTCGGTGAGTACCTCGTCCTCGACAACTAAGCTGTCCAGTTCGTCGATGGCATCGACCGCGGTATTCACTGGCTTGCGTCCTCAAGGCTCTCGGGAGAGACCTCTCTGAGCGTGTTAATGCGCTCTTCCCACGTGGGTAACAACGGCATAGCGTCGTCGTCTAAAAACATCAAACCTTGGTCACGGCGCAGTCGCTGCTGATCCCGAATGTATCGATATTTCTCAGCTGTTGCACCGGCGAGATCGGCATCGTCACGAATAATCGTGGAGCGGATAAACACCAACAAATTCGATTTCGTTACCGATACCACGTCGCTTCGGAATAGACGGCCAAAAAAGGGAATATCCGACAACACCGGTACGCCTTGCTGAGAGTCCTGTATGTCGTCTTTGACCAAGCCACCGAGCACGACAATATCCCCGTCTTTGGCAAGCACTTTGGTCTCGATTTTTCGTTCATTGGTAATCACGTCGGAGGCGGACAACACTTGCTGCGATATACTCGACACCTCCTGCACGATATCCATAACAACCGAATCGCCCTCGTTGATCTGAGGTGTCACCTCGAGGGTGACACCCACATTCTCACGCTGAATGGTCTGGAAAGGATTAGCCACGCCATTGGACGCGCCGGTATTGGTGTAACTACCGGTGACGAACGGAACTTGCTGGCCCACCGTGATGAATGCTTCCTCGTTATCGAGGGTAAGCAAGCTTGGTGTCGACAGGATGTTGGCATTGCCTTGCGATTCGAGCGCGCTCAAAATAGTGGTCATGGTCAATGAATCGTCGACCACGCCCCAACCGAACGTGGTCCCGGGTACCCCCGCGAGCGCACCCGCCACATTGCGGATGCTAATGTCGTTCGATGTACCGTCTGCAGGCAATAGCGCTGCGCCCAAAGTGCCATTTCGCCCTTGCTGCGCCGAGCTTGTGCTGATATTGGAGCCAAAAGCACCGCTACTGTTAGCAAATAGCCACTGCAGACCTAGCTCGCGACCCTCCACGACTTCCATTTCAACAATGATCGCCTCTACGAGAACCTGCGCTCTCCGGATATCAAGGCGCGCAATGACCGCCTCTAGAGCTGCCATCTCATCGGCTTCGGCTGTGATAATCAGGCTGTTAGTACCTGCGTCGGCCTCGATTGTTGATTTGGCGGAGTTGCTATTTCTATTTCGATCTCCGCCCTCATCGAGTCGGGAGATATTTTGCATTACACGAGTGAGCACTTCGGCGACTTCGGTAGCGTCGGCGTATTCGAGGTACATCACTCGCACATTGCCACTTTGCTCTAGAGGAATATCCAGATAAGCGATGAGGGTAAGGATTCGTTCGATACTCACTTCATCGGCTGTAATGATGACGCTATTGGAACGCTTATCGGCCACCAGCGTTGCCTCTTCGTTTGCATCGCCGTCACGCGCCCGCGACTTCTCAAGGGTTTTCAGCATTTCTACGACATCAGTCGCCAAGCCGTACTTGAGTGTTACCAATTCCGTCTTTTTGACGGCCGATTGATCCATGTTGTCAATAATCTCAGCGATTCGCTGAATGTTGGCTCTGATATCCGAAATGATAATGGCATTACTCGGGGTGTATGCCGCCATGTGTGCTTGCTGCGGTACAAGCGGCCTAAGTACCGGGATCAGCTTTGCAGCGGACACGTTCTCCAAGCGGATAACCTGTGTAACGTATTCGTCGTTTATCAGGGAGGCAGTGCCAGACACGACATCGACCGGTGCTGATCGTGCGTTCTTATTAGGGATGACGCGAACAATCCCACCACTGCGCACCGCGGTGTAGCCATGAACATCGAGAATAGACAGGAACAAGTCGTACAGCTCTGCCTTGGTCACAGGCTTACTAGAGACAACTTTCACCTTACCCTTCACCGAGGGGTCTACTACGATCGTAGTGCCAGTAACATCGGACACAAATTGGATGAGCTCCTGAATGTCGGTGTCTTTTAAGTTAACTGTGAACTCTTGAGCAACTGCGACTTTCGTCGCTACCACACCCGACGCCACAAGAAGTGCGAGAGTAAGCGCTCTAATTACTGACTTAATGCGCATGAATTCAGTTGCTCCTAATCCTAGTTGCTCAAGCTTACGCTTATTGTGAGCGCGCTGCCCCCGCGCTCGATATCAAAGGTGGCCCCAGTGGCCTCTCGCATTAACTGGTAGAGACGAACTGTATTGCTGGGATCACTCAGAGAATACCCATTCACCGCCGTAACGATATCACCCGGCTCAAATCCCAAGGCCGCAAACTTACCTCGATCCCGACCGGGAGTAATCCGGTACCCGCGAAGGCCATTGTCGCCCTGCACTGCACTGATCGATACCAGTGATGCCAACGATTGTGGATCATCATAAAGCTGCTGGCGATAACCGGAAGCCAATTGATTCGCCTCACCCTGATCTACTTGCCGCGCCTGCACTGCTGATCGACTGCTGCTCGTCTGAGCACGTGGCGTCACGGTGGGTGTGGCAGGTGTAGGCAGTATTCCAACGATGCCGTTGTCATCAAATAAGGTGAGTAACTCATAGGTTCCATTGTTATCGATCACTACCTGCTTCGCCAAAATTTTGGCAAGTGTCACCTTACCGTTGGCCGGCAGGGCATCCCCCACCGAATAGAGCGCCTGTCGCTTTTTGGCTTCTATCATCGCGCTACCGAGACCATCGTCGGTCGATGACACAATCCCGGTCAATACCAGTGCCAACGACGTTTCTTTGGCACCGTCCTCAATCCCCTCTCGCGGGTTGCTAACGGTCGACGTTGGAGAGGTAGTCGAAAGTGCCGAACCATCAATCGACCCAAAGATGTTGAGGCCCATGATCGACGACACATCGATAACTTCGAGTTCCGCCGGAGAAGCGCTCGTAATTTCGGGTGGGTTAATGATTGCAGTGGGCGACACGGTTACAGCTGGAGCGCGGTAAAACGACCACAGTAGCGACGACGCGCTGCTGATCACCCAAAGCGAAGCCAACATAATCATTCCAAGCTGCAATCGAGCAAGACGCTCGGGATCCGCCAGCCAGCGGATGGCGGCTCGACTTCGTTGCTCCAAATTCGCCGAAGCGGCAAGGTTAGCCCAATCGGTCATCGATTTACTCGACCTATTACTCAGTAGTTAAGTGTAACGGATACCAGACCTCTTCTGATGACGTTGCGATGAACAACGTCGCTTATTCATCCGCTTCTGTCGCGACCGAGGGGTCTCCCGCCGCCACATCGTTATCGGCTTCCTGTAATAACTCAGCGGCAATCTCCACGGCATCACCCGACCCCAACTGCTCCACTAAGCACAGGCGGAAACCACGCTGAACATTGAGTTCCACCATGCCGCCGGCACCATCATCGATCATTTTGCCGTTCAGCCCCTGATGCCAGCGAGTGACGATCGCAGGAACACTCTCCTCGGGCGCATCAACGACCATGATGCCAAAGGAATTGAGGCCAATACGTCCAACCGAGTCCGTATCACGCAACCCTGCCGCGATTTGACTCGCAGCACCACGTAATACCCGGCTTTGAATATGCCGTTGAGATAGATTATTCATGTGCTCCAGCCCCGATAGTCGCAGCACCACGACCAGTGGCGGACGCTTATTGCGCCTTGCGCGATTTATCTCTCGCTCCAGATCTCGAATCAGTCCGGCTCGGTTGGCCACGTTGGTGACGGGATCAAGTAGTACAAAATCACCGATGCGATTCATTTCGATGAGTCGATTTATGAGCAGCGGGACCTTCGCGACAAAGCTCTGCAAGGCTTCAAGTTGTCGCTCGTCGGTCATCACCAGTGTTCGCGGATTTGCGACATGGATACT
>MDTB01026500.1_pt1 | contig 43497 bp, 54 predicted proteins | sample 811161 | NCBI WGS metagenome assembly MDTB01 (sample SAMN05326650, study PRJNA326480) | marine metagenome | isolation source: seawater | place: Mediterranean Sea | collected 2009 | reverse complement strand
GCTTTAGAATTTACAGAATTAGATATAAATTTTTTAGATGTAAATTTCTTTGAGGACTTATTAGCTATTATAGAAGAGATAGATCAACTAGACTCAGACAATTTATCCACAGGCACACTGGTACAAGGCACGGAGATAGGGCAAGATTTAGAGACACAGATAGTCACATTGCTACAAGGAGATGCAATAGCTTTTCAAAGAAAAGTTGTACAGAACGCACAGTTGACCGTAGATGCTTCGCAAGGGTACACTATTATTTTAATACAGGACGGTAAATACCAACAAATTGTAGTAAACGGTGGAGGCAACTCTACTATTACAATTACACAGGGGTCAGGATGAAGAAATGGATTTCGCTTATAAGTATACCGATACTATGCATACCTTTATTGTTCAACTGGCAAGCCCTTGAAATCTTAAAATTAAAAACCTTCGATGCTCTCGTACAAACTCCAGAACCTAGTGGTGTATTTGTTACGTTAGATATAACAGAAGAAGATGTTTCCATGAGAGGCGGCTGGCCTTTTCCACGCCAAGACCTTGCACGTATTCATTTAGACCTTATAAACGCAGGGGCTATGGGTGTAGGTTGGGTTGTCGCCTTTCCTCAAGCAGACAGATTTGGTGGGGATAAAGCTTTTGCAAAGGTTTTAGCAGGCACACCGAGCGTTCTTGCAATGTTTGAAAACGATAATGGAAGCTATCCTCCGACAACAGGGACAGTAGTATTAGGTGATGGGGTTCCCGTACAAGCGATTCCTGCACAGGGTGTGATACAAAATACGTATGAACTTGCAGATGCTAGCAGCCAGGGCTTGGCTGTTGCACGAACAGAAGTAGATAACTTAGTTAGACGATTGCCTTTGCTTCTTCAGACACCAGAGCTTGACGGTTGGGTACCGGCTTTTGGTATGGAAGTGATGAAGCTTATATCTAGTTCTGATACATATGTGATCCGTACATCTGAAGGCAGCATAGTAGAGCTTACGTTGCCGAACTATGCACAGATTCCGGTAGATGAGTTGGGCCGTAGATGGGTGCCATGGGTTGACACCCCACGGACTACGCTCGATGAACTAAATGTAAAAGATAAATTTGTATTTGTAGGTGTAAGTGCAAAAGGAGTTATGCCTCAAATAGCTACGCCAGCCGGGTTAAAGTACCCGCATGAAGTACAAGCTGCTCTAGCTGAGAGTTTAACAGTTGATGTGCCTCAAATACCTGGTGCAAGTCTATTATATGAATTACTTATATTAGTAGGGTGTCTATTATTAGTTGTAGTTATGATACGTACGTTGCCTGTTTTGGGCACTGCTGTAAGTGTAGGAGGTTTATACACGTGTGTTGCGATAGCAGCTGTGTGGTTTACACGAAATAATATACTTATAGATTTTAGTTATAGTATAGTATCAATGACACTTATATCAGTACAAGAATTTTGGTTAAGGTTTGGGGAACAATATAAATTGAGACAACAGATAAAGAAACAGTTCGAACACTACCTGGATCCTAAACAAGTTGCACGATTACAAAACAACCCAGAGTTACTTAAATTGGGGGGTGAGCGTAGAACTTGTACGTTCTTGTTTACCGACGTCAGAGGGTTCACAAATTTGTCCGAAAAGTTAGAGCCTGAAGAAGTAACAGACATAATGAATAAAGCGCTTACCGTACAAGTAGAATGTATTCAGGCACATGGTGGTATGGTAGACAAGTTCATAGGCGACGCATGTATGGCCATCTTTAACTCCCCCCTAGATTTAGATGAACATGAACAACGTGCTGTCGCCTGTGCCCAGGACATGCGTACGGCAATAAAAGCGCTGCAAAAAGAATTGCCTGAGCCTGTAGCCATAGGTATAGGTGTTAATACAGGTGAAGCAGTAATTGGTAATATGGGCTCGGACTCTCGTTTTGATTATTCAGCCATAGGAGATGCTGTGAACACGGCCGCACGATTAGAAAGTGCAACTAAAGAAGCTGGTGTAGATATATTAATTGGAGAACGTACAGCTTCTAAGATCTCTAAAGCTTGGTTACACGATACTATAAAAGTAAAAGGTAAAGCCAAAGCTTTGGAGGTGTATACTATATAAATGCCACGTAACTATAAACAAGAATACGAAAGATATCATAAGTCACCTGAACAAAAGAAACGTCGTGCAATGCGAAATAAGGTAAGACGTCAAGCTTTAAAAGAGGGTCGTGTGCGTAAAGGGGACCGTGTTGATATCCATCACGTAGACGGAAATCCAATGAATTATAAAAAAAGTAATTTAATTCTTCAAGATAGATCAAAAAACCGTTCTTTTGCTAGAAATCGTCAATCTGGGAAAAAATGACCTCATAGGATCGCGTCTAACGCATTTTGTAGAGGTAAGTAAGGCCTTAGGTCCAACTAAATCAATAATTATCTGGAGGACTTGTACGTGCGTCAGATAAGGTTTCTTCTTTTTCAAGCGTTTTTATAAGTTTATTTAAGTACCATTGAGTTTTTAACAGGTCTTGAAGGCCTTTTTTCATTTCATAACGCCACATATATTTTTGAATGTTACCTTTTAAATAACCTTTGAAAGCTTCAGGTGTCATACTTTCTTCTATAGCGTCTATACATTCAATGTTACCACTGTTGTAGTGTGGGGGTGAGTTTACATAATCAGTCATTTGTTTCTCCTAAACAAAAATTAGTTAATACTTGTATAAATATTTTAAACGGTATTGCTTGTTGTTTAAACTGCTCTACTGTTATATGTGTGAGTTCAAAATTTTCAGTTACGTACACAAGATCCCCAGATGCAAATACTACGTATGTAAAGATACCATGTTCTTTTTGGCGAGTAAGCCAAATGCGTTGTTGTTCAGATAAGTTAATTTTAATTTTAGAGCTAAGTTTTGTAGGCAAGTTTTCTTTATACTTATATTCAATCCAACAATGATCTGCTGGACCTGAGTAGTAAGTGTCTGATACACCTCCGTGGTAAGGATCGTTGATCTTCCACCTATAAACTTTTTTAGATAGCTGTCTGTGTACTTTATTTATGAACTCCTTTTCACGCACATCCTGAGTATAGCACACGTACATGGATGCGACAGTTTACGTCGCACCCCGTACGAATACTTACCTAGGAATTATTTGTAAAAGTCTTTTCGTAAAAACTTTTAGCAACATTGTAAGTATCTTCTTTTAACCAACCTACATTTGAAACAGATATGTTCATAAACTTCTGTCCTGCTTTGTTGGCTGTTTGAACTGAAGCAAGCTTCCAAAGAGAAGCAAACCTGTCACCACCTAATTTCATAATTTGAGTATTCCATTCTCTAGATACTCTTAGCTTAGATGAAGCACAGTCAAACAAGAAAGGTATTTCTGAAATATCTCCTGTCTTGTCATCTACTTTAAGCAAAGTGTGGGTTTGAGTCTGTGTGATTTCATGGTCTTCAACCTTGTTACCACCGTCTTCAAGATACTTAATAGCTTCTGCCTGTGTAGGGAATGTACCTACAAGACCACCACCTTTTTCTCTTTTGACCCATACAACATACTCTTCTCTAAAGTGTACGTTTACTACAAACAACTCTTTGCCGTAGCTTTCTTTGGTTACAGTATTAATGAAGTCACCAACTTTGGCTCCTTCAATATACTCACTATGGTTCTCATCAACTTCGTTTGATAACTGCTGCAGCTGTTTCAAACGTGGAGTAGATAAGTGCTCTGAGTTAATGTTTTCATTACCCAGATTTGCGCCTTGTTTTACGTGAGCTGGCACCTCACTCGTTACTATACTTATATCATTAGACATCGAACGTTCTCCTTTTTTCATCTAACATTAATATTACGCTGATCTAAAGTTAACCCTAGTCAGCTCCGTACTTTTAACACCTGGCACATCCATGCCAGCTGTTATAAGTTCTCTATAGGCTGTTGCCGACATGCGCTTTTGCAATAGTTCAAACTGTCCAGTTTTTACTATGTGCTCGTGCAAATCGTCCCAGTTCTCTACAGTAGGCACAATCTCATTTTTAAGTGAGATTGTACAAACATCATTAGAAATTTTATCGAGACCCTGCTCTTGCATTCTAATAGATATTTGACTTTCTAATTCACGTTGTTGTGTTTTAAGAAGTTTTTCTTCTGCTTGTACAGTCTTTATCTCAGACCGTAGTTTAGTTACTTCTGATAACAAATCATTTAATTTTTTCATGATACCTCCTTTAAGATATGTAATAAATTTTCCATACGTCCCAACTTAGTGTTGAGTTTTTTGTACACCTCAGGTTCCCACGTGCCTCTGGCTTGGATGAGTATTGTCTCAGTCTTTTGTGTTTGACCTGCTCTGTATATGCGCTGGTTAAACTGTTGATAATGCTCAGCATTGTACGTTGGCGAACACCATATGACTGTGCTTGCACGAGTAAGTGTAAGACCATGTGATGCGGATTGTGGATGACAGAATAGGACCTTGATCTGTCCGGCCTGATATCTAGATACTATGTCTTTTCTACGTTCAGCTGGGACAGTGCCGTCTATAACTTCGTACGACATCCCTTCTTTCTGCGCCATCTCTACAAGAGCGTCGCGTTCGTGCCGCCAGTTAAATGCCACGAGAGAGTGGGCTCGTTGTGAAACAAGCGTCATGACAATGTCATATCTTTCCTGGTGCACGAACTGTACAACGCCATCCTCATCGTAGATTGCGCCCGTTACTAGCTGAAGTAGCTTCTTGACACGTGCGGCCGCATTGATTGCATTAACAGTTCCTGATTTTGTGTACAAGACTGATTCATCAGACAAAGTCTTGTATTGTTTTTGTATGTTTGGTGTAAGTTTAGTATTAACAGTGCGTACAATATTGTCTGGCAGATCTATACAATCAGATAAAGCGTAGCGTATTGATATATCAGAAAGTTTATTTGCTACAGCTTCTTCAATGCCAGGTTTATCTACCCATTCATTAGCAAAGCCATTAAATTTAGGTGTACAAGCCTGGTGTCTAAAAGCATAGAATCGTGTGCCAAGACGCGCCCCGCCGTCCACAAGGAACGTGGGGTGCCAGATATCTAGAATAGTATTACTATTAGGAGTACCAGACATGGCAATCCTATTAGTAAAAAATGAGATAATTTTACTGAGATTTTTACTGCGTTTGGCTTGCCGATTTTTAAAAGCGGTAAACTCATCAATAACGATTGTATCGAATTGCTCACAGTACTGTGTATTTTTTTGTAGAAAGTTAACGGCTTCGAAATTAGTAATAACCATTTCGTTTTTGCTATCTTCAAATACTTGTTTACGATTTTTTGCATAAGCTACTCCGTATTTTATTTGGGGTTGAAACTTATGTATGTCCTCCCCCCACGCTGCTTCCAATATTGAAAGTGGCGCTAAGACTAAAGTCTTACCTCCAAGTATAGCATGTGCATCTAGTACTGCACGTGTTTTACCAGTGCCAGGATCAGATGTAATTAAACATGTTTTGGTGTTAACTATAAAATCTGTTGTGGATTTTTGGTGCGCATAAGGCGCAGGAATATTACATTCATCGTTCATCTTTCTTTCTCCGTAGTACTCTGTGTTATTTGGGTGAGTACAACTTATATATTATAACTAATACATTCCCCATTCACAATGGGGTTCTGCTCCTTTTCCAAACGAACACCATCTGCAGTTATAAGTGCTTGGGTTTGGTGGAAACTTAGTAGCTGTAGTCATAGCTATAGCTCGCTGGTGCAGCTTAGGCATAAACAACATAGCTTCATCTCGCGTATAGGTTTGCTCCATAGTTGTTCCATGATCTAAGTACCACAGTTCTGTGTTAACTACTTCTAGATCTGGGAACATAAAGAAAGTACCTATTGCATAAATTAAAGCTTGTTGGCTGTGCGCAATTTCATTGCCAAACTGTTTACCTGTCTTGTAATCTATGACGCGAGCTGATGTGTCTGTTTCTAATACTAAAGCGTCTAACTTTACACGTGCCCAAGTGTCGGGAGAAATCCAACCTGTCGGTTCCCAAGATAGGGTAAAGCCCCATTCTCCTTCAGTTTGGACTTTTCCACCTGCAAAAAGGTGTTTTAGCTCAGAAAATTTGTGAGAAAATTTTCGAAGTGATTCTGGTAGTTCGCCAATTTCATGGCGTACGTAACGTTCTGCTTCGTCATGTATACGTGTACCTCGTTCTGCTGCAGGACCATAGTCTTCTTTGACACGTTTAACTTTACCTATATAGGTTTTATAAGGGCATTGTTCAAAAGTTTTTAAAGCTGAGTATGACCATGCAGGTACTAGGCCTAGTTCTACGTCCTCCGTGACCTCAACCGTTGAGATTAGGTCTGGACGATTGGGTTGTGTTAGATTGTCCATTATCTAATAGGTTTAAATCCCTTTCGTCAAAGTGTTCTTTTATTAACTGTTCTCGAACATTATTGTCTATTTTCCAAGTTAATACAACTCCGCGCGGTATACCAGCGTTACGATCTTTGCTTATACGTTTACGTGCAGTTTTTATATTTAACCTGGACATTCGTTTAGAAAACTCTCTTTGCGACAAAGTATTACGACTATCTGTAAAAGCGTCGTATACAACTTTGAAGTGCGCTAGTGGTATGACTTGTTCTGTACCAGTGGTAGATAACCAATCTTTTAAATACCGTTGCGCCGTACTTATCCCGCCTGCATCAAATGTGTTTGTAAGTGGTATATCTAACACATCAGTAAAGTATTCTAGGTTTCGTGTACGTATTGCATTTGCAAACTCTTCAAGAATAGACATAGATACTTCTTTCATTTCTTTCTTTGCGTCATTTTCTAGAGCTGTATGAGCCATACGTTCGTTAACAACAAACTTTTTAAGAACACCAGATACTATGTACAGTTCTGGCTCTAGTGCGGACAAGTTTTCTAAGAGCTCTGGATGTACATTCTCTATCTTTTGTTCTTGTCTAGGCGCTACATTATATCTTCTATCGCTGTCTTCTATTTTAACCGCATCTGCTCTGTTAGTAAGAAAGATAAAGTTCGTAAAAGACGGCAGCTCAATCTGGTTTGTACGCATTGCTCTAATTGTAAGATTAGGTTCTGTAATCTGATGTTTTAGTTTGTCGGCCATACGCCCTACAGATCCTGAGTCTGCCATACGAAATTCATCAACTACAAGAAACAATGCAGTTCTCATATATAAATTAAACTGTTCTTCTATGTTTTCTAATGAACGCATTGGTGTTTGCATTTCGCCGAACAAAGGCTTCAGTATTTTATGTACAAACAAACCTTTACCAGTCCCTGGTATGCCTGTAAATATCCAAGCAGTCATTGCTTTCTTTTTATGTTGATATATGTAGGCCAGCCAATTAATAAAATGTTCAAACTCAGGTTTACCGTTACCAAGCGCATGCATAATTAGTTTGTAAAAATTTGGTGCAATCTTTTGGATTTCAATAGCTTCACCGTACGATAATTTCTTTACATTCTCTTCTTCACGCAGCATGTATTTTGTACGTCTAAATAAATTTACTGAGTATGGAACGGTCTCCAAGTCAATACCTTTGTCACTGCTAGGATCAAAAACAACACGAGCGTCTGGAACAAAATCCATGGTAGGACGACCATGAGACTTAAGAAAGTCATTAATACTGCTTTTATTGGTGGGCGTGAGTGGGTACTCGTCGTCAAATTGTTGTTTTGTTTCATCATACACTCCGTTGTAATATGTATCTGTGAAAAAATCACGTAATACAATTGGTTTCTTTTTAGTTTCTGTATTTATTTTATCTGCAAATATTTCAAATATACTTCTGTAAAATTCTGAATCTGCTTTTTCTATTTCCCATACAGGTTCGCCTTTAAAGTTGTACATGTAATGAGGATTAGTTAAAACAAAATAATAACCTCCGCTGTCGCCTCCATTTACATTGCAATTTACAAATGGCTCGGACACCCGAGAGATCTGTATAGTCATTTTGTCTGGGTTTTGTAAAACTTCTTGTGCTTCACCTGCAACATTGACCGTGGTTACTTTTCCAACTCTTTTTGGAAGATTATTTTTCTTCCTAAGGTTGTCTTTAATTTGCAAACCAAGTGCGTGTACTTTTTCAGGGTTCACGCCCACTAAAGACGAGGAGATCTCAAGAATTGGCGAACCACGGTCAATCTTGATAAATCTATTTTTAGGGTAAGGGTCTGTAACACCAGTAAATTTAGGTGTTGCTATGTATATTAACTTACTGTTGTCAGCGACAGATGGGTCAAGTATGTACGAAAGACTTTGACCATTAGCTGATAACTTAATTTGTTCTGCAAGAAATTCGCTTTGATAATTAATCATACGAATAAAATCTTTTAAAGTTTTAGGATGCACTGGCATATCTAATAAAAAGAATAAATGTAATGACACTGTGTTTTTCTTAAAACCTAAAGATGCACTGGCTTGAACAATATAACTTACGTTGTGAAAAACTTCTGGTAGTTGTAAAACTATTTTATCGGCCAGTGCTTGTAGGTTCCCTGGATTAGTTGTATATAATCCGTCTACATCTAGCACTAGTAGCTGCGTAGTTTTTGTACGTTCAGACATAAAAGCTCTGGGTTCATCATCTAACTGACGTTTTAATGATCCTTTGTGCAAGCATGCACCAGCTTTAGCTTGGTCTGTAAGTAATTGATATAATTTATTGAAACCTTTTTTATCTATCGAAACATCAAAATGTTCAGAACTAAAATTCTTAATAAGAGGGTATGGTTTGATACCTTCTTGTGATATTTCTTTGGATAGAGGCTTCTTAGCTTTTAAGAAAACAACTTCCATTTTAAATCTCCTTTTTTGAGTATACTTCTTCTCTGTCTATACGTACAGAACTGTTAGCTTGAAATCCTAATTTACATTGAGTAGGCGATATATTTGTTACGGTTACAACACAAACTACCTGGTCCCCTTGTTGTACGACAACTTTATCACCTTTTTTTCTAGTTAATATTAAGTTTTTATTTGTCATATATCTTGCTAACCCCTCCTTCTGCGTCGAGCGGTATATCGCCACACCATTCGGGTGGCGTACGCATAATTTGAAGTATTCTATCCATTGTAACATCAGCATTGTGTTCCGAACCAATTGCTATAATCTCATCATGTACTTGCAATACAATATCAACTTGAGGCATAGACTGTATATCTAACATTTGATCAGTAATAACTAAACGTGCAAGAGCTTGAACTACGTTTTCTGTTACACGCGGCCCATGGGTTCGCACGTAGTCTCGGTCAGTGTTGTACACGAATTGACCAGCCTCAAATCGTAAGTTTGGATAACTTAATGCCATACCGTTAGGAAGTTCTAATGCACGCATTTTAATCATAAGCGGACCATACATCATGCCTACGCTGCGTGGGTTAATCATTTGAAATAGTGCGTCTTTCATACCTGACCAAAGTCTTGGTATGTTTGGATACATACCTCGGTACTGCATAACAATTTGTTGGGCAACAGAATCAGAAACATCGACGGAAGGGGAGCCAGTTTTCAGCGTTTGCTTAAACTTGTCGGCCCCCATACCGTACCCGAGACCGAGTATAGCTGTTTTGCCTACATATCTTTCTAACTTGTTTTCTTTTGTAATTGTTCTTCCATATATTTGACTAGCAAATTCACAATATACATCTCGTCCCGTACGAAATGCTTCTACCAGGTCGTGTTCTTTAGCTAGCCATGCCAGCATACGAGCTTCTATATTAGATAGATCGGCTATGTACAATCGTTGTCCTTCAGGGGCCATAATTGCACGTCTAAGTGTAGAGCCTCTTGGTAGATTCTGTAAGTTGATCTTATCTGAACCACCAAATCGGCCAGTATGTGCGGCATAGTATCGCAGCGGTACACTAAACGTACCATCAGGATTAGTTGAGTCTATAAATCGTTGAGCTCTGGTTTCTTCAATACGAGATTTAACAAACTCTCTGGCTTCCCATATGTTTTTATGTTCTGGATACATGTTACACATTTGTATGTATGCACTGTCGTTTTTACCAAACGCAGGTATCTGTTTACCTGTCGTTGGGCTTTTCTTTGTAGGAACTGTTATACCCAGAGATTCTAAATGTTCTTTGAACTTTACTTGTGAAGCTAGTACCTCTCGTGTAGTGCCGGAGGCCTGGATCGCTTGTTTTGTGCGAGTGGCTATCTCTTCTTTGTAAGTTGTCAGTAATCCACGGTCCAACATCAACTTAGGCTCTACAAACATACGTACAGTAAGATCTATGATGCGTAACTCTTTGTCCGGATACAACTTAATATACTCTAAGAAGAGCGCATAAGTTAAATCTACGTCTTGTATACAATAACCTCCAATCTGTGCGTCCAGCTCAGGGTCTAAATCACGTACGCCTTTAGCATTTACAAGTTCCTCTCCTTTACGCATAGTTTCATCATTTGGAAATTGTCTGCGTACAGCATTTGCAAGACTAGCGGACATGTTTGGATATAACCCACGGGACATAGCCGCAGTATCATAATAAAAAGCAGGTTTGTGATTGTAATATTGTGTAAGTATGTAGGCGTCAAACAAAGTATTGTGACAAACAACTGCAGTATTTTCCCAGTCTATCTGTGCTAGCACGTCCGGAGTTTCTTCTTCGTTGTACCACTCTGTTTCACCATTTTCTACTTTAATACCAACTCCCCACACTTTAAAATCAGGGTGATTGATATACTGCACAGTACTCATTTTAGTGAGTGATAACTGTACATCATAGTATGTTTCAAAATCTAAATATATTTTAGTGAGGTTTGTATTCATTCTTAGCTCTTTCTATTGTTTTATCTATAATTAAATCAGCATTATCTGAGTCTTTTGCAAGACCATAAGCAAGTCCAACAAAGTAATCTAAACCTACATGCAATATATGTGGTATTTCTAAATCATTTGCTGCTTTAGATATTATTTCGTCTAAGTCTTCAAACAACTGATCATGTGCTAATTCTTGTTTTGACTTTATTGGTTCGCCATCTTCGTCTAATATTTTCCAAGTCATAGTTCCTCCTTGAACTTTTTTATTTTATTACACCAGTCTTCGTACTCGTGTTTTTTGGCACGCTCCCAACCGATTTGTTTACTGGTATACATGTTATACGCAGTAGATAATTTCACATATTTCCATTGAATATATGGTAAATCTTCTAGTCGATTGTAAGTGTATGGATGTATAGGGTTTCGTTTTACCCAAACATGTGTGGGGGGCATTTAATTACTCCGTTAATTTATTTGACAAAACTCCTTTTTGTCTTTATGACTATAAATATTACCTAATAATGGGTAATAACACAAATGGAGAAATATTATGGCAACTTTTACAAGTGACATGGTAAGTGGTAACCAATCTTTTAAACCATTCCCAAGTGGAGCGGTTGGTGTAAGAAAAGGTACAATCACATTAACTGCAGCACCAAACGCAGGTGACGTCTATCAATTAGTAGATGTATTTGCTGGCGAAACAGTGCATGACGTTAAAATTAAATCCAGTGATCTTGATTCAGGTTCAGGTCTTGTTTGGGGTGTTGGTGATGGCGCAGATACAGATTATTATATTGCGGCTTCAACAGCTGGACAAGGTGGTACAGCCGATGAGCAAGATGCAGACGTAGCTCCGAAAGAGTATACAGCAGACGATACAATAGATATCATTTGCGAAGTAGCTCCAGCAGGCGATGTTGCAACTGGTACTTTAGAACTTTGGGTATACGTATCCTAAGATAAAGCGCATAGCCCAAGCCGGGACACCGAATCTTGGGCTATACTAATGCCACTCCTTGGCATGTCTTAGTGTAATACTTGATTTGGTTTTTCCATATGGCCTTCAGCCACAAAGTCTTCCCATGTGCCATCATAGGCACAAGCAAATAAAATACAAAATTTGACATCGTCTTCTGACATAGAATGTCTATCTGCTGTCTGTTGTATACCATTTTCCATGGCTTCATAGCCAACATCCATCATTGCAGATTTAAGCCGTCCCATATTGACTCCTTGGATAATATTCTGAAAATTTCATTTTAGCTTCAGCATCTGTTAATTGACGTTCATCATATTTTTTACGTTCCCAGTACACAGCGTCTATCCAGCTTTGCATGTTGCACTCATAAGATTTGTCGTGGTCATATTCCCATTGCTTTTCAATTACAATTGTTTCTTCCATTAGTCCTCCCCTAGTAATTTATTAGTTAATATTACCTCATTCATTTGTTCTTTCAACTCATCAGGTATTATCTGATCTGGCGTAACTTTAGATGACTTAGCTCTTACAACCTTTTTAGCCATACGTTGCATGTACTCTTCTGGCACAAGTTCTTTACCACCAGGCCACTCGTCAACAAATCTTTTAAGCGTAGTAATCTTTTTTATGTATTCATTAAATTTACTAAGATCTGCATTAACTTTTGTTTCTATCTGACCAATGGGCATAAGAGCTTCACATATCTCTGGATCTGTAACAACAAATACAGCTTGGTCAGCATGTGGACAATAACGTTCGTCGCTACCCCAGCCTGTCATGTACGTTACTTGTGTTTTAACAGGACAATAATAATTTGGTAAATCATTAATCTGTACACCTACATCACCGTCGACGTATTCTATACCGTTTTTGTAATCTTGGCGTGCTTCTTCATGTGTATCAGGCATGTGCCACTCATACAAGTAAGTCATGTTGTCACTACTTGGTCTATTAGGATTGCATACAATACCCATTTCTTCTCTAGGCTTAATAATAGGTCCGTCTTGAAAATTAGTATGATACTGTCCATACTGTGATTTACTGTTGTAATATTTTTTACTAAGTTGTTTAGCAATAAGCTCAAGCTTATTAGAAAGATCAACGTATTCTTTGAATACATTAGTTTGCATAGCTTGAACAATCTTATCTACAGCAGGTTGCACATTGTGCGACTGCCTGTATGCAGCATGAAGTTGTTTTTTGTAGTTACGTGAAATAGAGTCACGCAGTTGATTTGACATTTGTACACTAGCCATATTATTTTCCCCTGTAATTCCAAGTAGGTTCTACCCTACGCCAACGTGTTTTAACAGTAGGCACTTTGACAGTAAAAGGTTTACTCATAATTACTTTATCTTGTTTAGTAACTTCGAGTTTCTCATGTGTCATTGTTTTCTTCATAACAAACAAAACAATAGACGCTGTCAAACCACCAACCATTGCCGCAGTCATACCGCTGAAGGTGCCATAAAAGCAGACCATCAGCGTGACTGTAATTAGGACATCAACAAAGATGTCGTGGCCAATAGTCTTACGACCACCGGCTTTAAGCGCTAGCAAAAGCAGACCTAGCGCGGACAGTATGCCTACTAGTAACATCATTCCTCCTTAGCCACATAAGATAGGCCATATAAGCAAATTGAATTGCTTCGATAATAATCCATAGCGCAGTTGTAACTGCTGACACTATACTTGCATTCATATCATTCTCCATAATAAATAAATAATACACCCGAGGCCAACCCCGACACCGAGCAGAAGCAACGAGTACTGAATACTAGTTGCAAGACCGAATAAAATAAATAGCACACCCGTACCGGTCAATACGGATATACCAAACTCTTTAGCGTATTGCTTACATTTTGATAATTTCACCATAAGGCGCCTCCTCTAAATCTGTAGTTACCCAAAGCACTGGGTAATGTGGTTGATCACCAAAATCACCAGAACCAAGGTCAGTAAGATAGACCAAGGCTGCAATGTTTGGGTGGTTTTCATTGAGATACTCGATAACAGGCGAGAACGCTGTACCACCTCTACCTTTGTATTTTACTTTCAAGGGTAAGTCCTCTCGAGTGTACTCAGTAGTATCGTTAATCTCAGCATCACATTGTATAAACTGCACTCGCTCAGGATTGAGTTCATGCAGTATGTGTGATGTTTCTGTAGTAAATTGTGTCAACTCGTCTTCAGATACTGAACCTGATGTGTCAACAGCAATAGCTATCTCTTCCAAACATGGATTGTGAAGAGATGGCAAATACAGTCCGTTTGCGATAAACCTTCTGTTAGGTCTAGCCCATGTGAAGTCGGACTTGTTATTGGACCGTAAGAAACGCGCAAGCACGTTCTTCCAATCAACTTTAGGATCTGTGATATCAGATATCAAAGTTTCCATATTAGCAGACAGTTTACCTTGAGCTTTAGCTTGTTCAGCTGCTTGGTTAACAGCAACAGTCAACTCGGATTCGATGGCACTAGCCCGACCAGCCGTGCCATCAGAATCAGGATGATCAAGCACGCCGCCACATTTACCAGCGTCACAATACACAGTGTCCCATCCCGAAGGAGGTTCCGGCAGTGTATTGTAAATATGCTCGGTAGTCATGTCAGCGTACTGATCGTCTACGAGTCCGCCTTTCGGCAGAATAAAACCATCTGCAATCAAATGATTGTTGATAGCATAGTCAGCTGCAACGTTCCATTTGTGTGCATTACGTTCTTGTCTACGTGTGTGATGCATGAGCACAAGATGCATAATCTCGTGCGCAAGAAAGCCTTCACGTTCCATGTCTGTAAGTTTTTCAAACCACTTGACGTTGTAAAACAAATGTTTGCCATCAACAGCACCTGTGGGTTCATCCCACTCTACTGGTTTCTGTCGTAAACACAAGGTACCCAAGAAGGGATTACCCAACAACAATCTTGATCTAGCTTTTACAAACAATGGATTCATTCGTTATCTCCTAATAATGCATCTTCTAACAATGTTTCACGTAACTCAGATAGTTCTGTGTCAGCAACTTCAGCAAGCTCTGCACGCCTGCCGGACCTGTCGTCTTTTTCATGCATTTTTTGTAATTTTTCATTTGGTACAAGGTCTTGCATGTACGGAGCAGCTTTAAGTAACTGATTTAAGGTACTAAATCTGCCCATAACTTCTCTAAGTTTGTTTCGATATTGATTTTTCTTAGTTTGAATAGTTTGGTTGTATTGTTGTATGGCATAACATTCAACAATAGTAGGATCTGTAGGATCAACTTCCATCTCAAGCTCGTCATAACTAGCCAAAAATCTAGGCACATATGTTGGTGGACATTGTAATCGGTACTGTAAATGTCTCTCATGTGTGTTACCTTCATCGTCTTCGTCTGGTTCTATTTGTGTAGCTTTGATACTAACAGAATCAATCTCTCGCATAGGTAAATCCCTAGTCCAAATCTGTTTGAACATTTGTTGAGTTTGAATTGTTTTATCTACTACACCTAATCTTTGCAAAACTTCATAACCATCTTGTGGATACTCTTTTTCTGGGTTAGCATTCTCATACTTTTTAAGAGCAGCACTAAGAATGTCGTCTTGTAACCCCATAGATAATCTAACTGTTTTCATATAACCTCCTATAAAACTACGTTAGCGTTGTCAACGATCCACTTACGCACATCGTTGTGTGATTTTAGTTGTCTGTCTTTTGCCAAACAACCTTTGACTAGCACAACTTGAAACTCGACTGGCACTTTCTTAGTCAATTTCATAATGTTTTCCATAAGCTTGTCTTCTGCTCTAGAAGCAACAGCTGTGCATAATGCGTACAATAGTGCTGGATTGTCATCCTTTTTGTACGTAGATGGGTCTTTGATTAACTCATCAATATTAGGTAACTTGTCAGCAATTTCTTTGAATGCAACAAACTCACCAGCTGGACCATCGCCAACTAGTGATGAGACACCGAAGAACAAACGTTCTGGATCTGTGTTAGATCTTGATAGCTTTTTGCTGACCATTGACCAAGCACGTGGCGTTGGAAACGCATACTCATCAGCGTTGAAGTTAGACAACAAGTTTGGTCTGTACTGTATAAACGATATAACATCTGAATTGATATTGTTCTGATAAGCCCATGCACACCAGTCATCAAGTGTTGGCTCAAGCTCGTAGTGAGCAAGCCTGTTTCTGACAGGTGATGGCATTTGATATACTGCAGCTGCGTCAGTCAGTCGGTTACCCGCACAAACAATGGCCCACCCTGGTGGGAGTTTGTACTCACCGATCTGTTTAGTCAGCAACAACTGCAAGAATGCATTTTGTGTTGCTGGTGGTGCAGTTGGCAACTCGTCAATAAACAGTATGCCACGGTCCCCGTCTCGCTGTGCGATAGGGAACACGTCAGGCACAGCCCATGATGTGAACCGCTTGTTAGTTTCTTTGAGTTGCTTGATGTATGGTACACCACGCACGTCAACTGGATCGAACAGGTTAGCACGAAAGTCTATAAGTGGGACACCTAACTCTTGTGCAACCTGTTCTGGTATTTCGGACTTACCAATACCTGGACCACCCCAGATCATAGCTGGGTAGCCGGCAATGATACAGTCCTTCAACTCTTTCATTAGATTTTGTGGATTAATTGTATGCATATTTACCTCCTATAATTACCACCAACACTCGTAGTAGACTTTTTTACTTTCGTCTATCCACTTGAGTGCATTTTTACAGAACTCTAGATCCTGTTCTTTGTATTCTTTACATGACTGTTCTTGGAACTGATGTCCCCAAAAGAAACCACCTTCACAAAATGGCAAATTGTCATTCTGTATAAGGTCTTGTAGCTCAAGCACATCGTCTTTAGATAAGAATAGCTTTTCGCAATTAAATGGCTCATGCGTTTTAGTAGGATTCTTTTTGTACCAAAGCTCCATCATATACTGTTGAAGTCTTGCATGTTTACGCCATGTAAAATCTGAGTCTGTTTCATTCTCTGCTGTAGGCAGATAAGTAACATTTGTCTCTTCATCTTTTATTTCGGGTTCCTTTTGTAAGAAACTACCGTATTGATCTAATCCCATAATTACCTCCTTTGGAATATATAATTTATAACTGGCCGTACCCTAACTGCCTTACCTGACCGGACACGGGCCTTGCGCCGCCTGGACCAACCGGCCTTGCCTCAACTGCCTTACAATACCGAGTCATACGCCGCGCGACCTGACCTGAACCAACCCGAACATAACTTGCCGCGACTGCCTTCCTTAACGGACGCCACCTGACCCGGACTCACCGAACAAAACCCGAACTTGCCATGACTGCCGTACAAAACCTCTACGAACCTCTCATACCTCGACAAAAACCGCCACAACTGCCTTACCTGAACCAACCAGTCCTCACCTCACGACACGGCACACCGCCCCATAATAAAAAATCTATGCAGACTTACGCAATGATTTTGCGCGTCTTTGTATTGGTTTCTTAGCTTCTCTTAAAGCTTTTTTTGTTGCACCGTACAACAGCTGCATGTTTTCTAGCTGTTGTTCTATGCGATCGATCTTTTCAGCAAGCTGATCAAAGATCTGTGCAGCCAATGTATTGTCATTCATAGCTTCAGGCACATGCACAAAGTGCCTTGGTTTATCTTCTGTACCACGCACACTAACAAACGCTTTTACTGTTCTGTCTTCATGTGGCGTAATAGTTACTTCTGCTTTAACAATCAACATGTTTGCTTGGTGCAGACGCCACTTTGCAGCAGCGTCTGTGTCATTCCAATCAAAACAGTTGTGCAAAGGATTCTTCTTGAACTTTGCGGCTTTTAATACGTTTGTGGCTGTAAGTTCGCCATACTTAGCCTGTACGTTCAATAATTCTTGCACTAAATCCATATTATGCTCCTACGTGAAATGTACCAAAGGTACCGTTTTTCTCTGGTCTCCACTCACCAACACCGACAGTCTGACCGCCGTGGTTGAGTAAGTTAGCAATCTGGTCGATAGTGATTCTATCTGCATCATATCTGATGTCCAGACTAGCTGACCAATTTCTGAATTCTGGTCTGAATCTTAGATCCTTACCAGTTTTTACGTTAACAGGATCTTGTCGCATGATTGGCTTTTTACTCTTTATTGATACACATTCACCGTCTGGTGCATTGGGTAGAACAAAGAACAAAGTCCTTGCGTCAGTCATTGCAAGTCCGATCCCTTTACCAGCTCTCACTGCGCACTGCTTGAATGCAGATGCAGGAAAGCCAAAACCTCCATCGTCTTGTTGATATGAAGACTTGATGAATTCTTTCTTTGGGTCAATAGCCGTACGAGCTGCGTTAACTTTCGTCTTTTTACCAGCTCTTACATCTGCCATTTCTTGTATAACAGTCTCTTTCATCTTATTTTGGATAAGAGGAGTCAATCCTGTTACTCTAAGTTGCACCGTTTGAAAATTTGGTGCTTGTATTACAATATTTTTAGCCATAATAACCTCCTATTGGTAGCTAAAGGGGGCCGAAGCCCCCGGTTTGTTACGCAGCGTCGAACACATTTTTAGTGTGTTGTTTCGTTGCATTGTTGAGCTCAGTGGACACACGTACAGACGAGTCTGCATGCTGTTTAAAATTCCACTCAGCTAGTCGCTGTTGACGTCTTTCGATCTCGTTCATAACGCGAGCGTCTTTCAGTGCCAGGTCGTGTAAACCGAACTGATCACCAATCAAACCGACAACAGCTGATAACATACGAGCCTTACGTCCAAGACCAAACATCTTATCTTCACGCTCAACCAACCATACTGGTAGGTCGTCGTTCGGATTAGCTGCGTCAGTCTCTTCTTTGTACTCATACGCAATAGATGCAAACTCTGCCCAAGTCCTGGTAGTCAACTGTAAAAAGTTGATACCGGTGGACTGTGGATCAATCTCAAGCAAAGGCAAGAGACCGTCTGCAATCTGTTGAACCTGATTCAGGTAGTAATCTTCTTCCTTCTTTCGTAGTTCATCGTCATTGTTGTTGAACACCATTGGCGAGTTCTTCTTGGACTTGAAGACTGCCATGATGCCATCCACTCTTGACTGTTGAGCAATAGGTTTGCTGTCATGATCAAGAGCATACTTTCTGTAATAAAAGTCAGGTAGATGCACTGCATCTTGGCTGCCCCTTACCTCAGAACCAATGGGGTCACCATTGGTGTCTGGTAGCCACGCTGATTCTGGTGTCTTCTGATCGGGCAGAAGCTCACCGGTCTCACCGTTAGCCATGTCTACGACCTCTGGACCTAGGTCCGTTGGGTCAAAATGATCTGCATTTGCCATAATTACCTCCTTCTTGGCATAATTCAATACGTCTGATGAAGTTCCTTAGGAACTCACCAGAACTCACATAATTAGCTTGCGATTGTATTTCGCTTGCTTCGGCTTTTTCTAGCACCTCGCTGGGTACATGTACTTCATTCATACAAACCTCCTTGTTTATGAAGTGTTATCTATAAGCTTCCGTCACATCGTAGCGCGAGCGCACAGTAGATAGTGGACGAACGCAGTTCGTGTAGAACGGTCTGCGAAGCAGAATCTTGTGCGCGACAGGCTAGGATGTACGGAAACATGAAAAGGTGTGGAGCTTTTCATCTCCACGTGTGCTTTCAGTAACAACCTCCCCGAGCTTTCGTTAGTCCCCGAGGTGACACCAACAACTAAGCTACTGCTGTTGCTGGCTCTTCTGATTGAGATTGCTCTGTTCGAACAATCTCTCTCATGAATACCTTGGCTTGCTGATTGTCAGCAGTCAAGGGTATAGCTACGTCAAAGTGTAGCGTCAAGCTACCATCTTTGTTAGTAGTGGCGATGCCAACTTCTCTCTTACGAGACTTGTTATCGGCACCTTGCTTTAGTATGTATAATGAATACAACATAATTTACCTCCTAGGTAAGTAAAGTTAATGGTCTGATGAACCTACATCAAACTCACACCCCCACTTGCTACGCGACAAAGCGGAGCGACTCGCGAGGGATTTTTGGTTCCACTGGTTCCACTTGGTTCCATGACTCATGGAACACGATAGAGGCTGTAACGGTCAGTGTTTCTAGGTCTGGTTCCACTGGTTCCATTAGTTTTAGGTTAGTAGAACTAATAACAAATAACCACGGTCCACGGTCCGCTTTATATATTAGTTTTGTTCTACGTGGAACAACGGAACCACGGGCAACGCCATCGGGCGCTAGCCCGCAATGGTATGCACTAAATCTTGGTTCCACGAAGTGGTTCCACATCGGCACATATCCGTGGAACACGCGGAACCAATCGTGCACGTGCTCGCATGCACTCGCACGCACTGATGATAGTAGTTAAATAAGGAAAGAAGGGGGCTGGACGCCCCCGATGGTTTAAGAATTTAAGATAAGGATTGTTTTACCGAATGTAAAAGCTATGAGGCCCATGACTAACCATAGTAGGAGTTCGAACAACGACTGCTGTCCGAGATGGTTGATGATGTCAAGGGTTAAGATTGTGAATAACACTAAGGATGCTGTGAACATCCCTAGTGATAATACGTTGCTAACTAGTTTCATGTGAGTCTCCAAAATCAAACTCAGCTTGAACTGGTTCTGGATTAAGAATCTGTTTAGTCTTTGCGTCTGCGAGATTCTGTTCTTGCTTTGCCTGGGTGTAACCCTGTGACAAATCTTTTACTGGATCTGCCATTGATCTAGTAACAACTCTCTGTGTCTTGTAAGTAAGACGACCTATAGTATTAAATATACTCATGATAGTACCTCCATGTACTAAGTTAATATAATGTATCTGAGTAACAGATACACAAAACAACTTGCGACGTCACAAAGCGATAGCGACTGACGACAAAAAACCAATACAAGGTTCCAAACGATGAATCGTGGACGAAGGACTACGATCCGGATCGGGAGGGGACGGGGTCTCTGGTGATAGAAGGAGAAGATGTATGAGCGATATATTACATATTTTTCAAAAAAAATTTTTCCACAAAAAATTTACAAGTTATCCACAGATGTGGTATTTTTAGCATATGAGTTTAGTCGAAACACAAGTTGCGGAAGTAACTGATCAAGATAGAGCAGAGTTGCAATCTCATTTTCCTTACGCTGGAGTCAAACTGTCCGAGCTTTCGGTCCAAGAAGAAAGATTAATTTTATATTTTATAAAAGGCATGAGCAAAGCAGCCGCGGGTCGTGCAGCGGGATACAAGAACCAAGATACCGTGTACGAAGTTTTTAAAAAACCAAAAATAAACCAAGCGTTAGAATACCTGCGACAGGAGATGCGAGAAGAAGTTAAGTTTGATCGTACTACTGCGACACAAATGTATTTTGAAGCGCACCGTAAATCGGCAACCGCGACTGAAGAAAAGAATGTTGTTGATTCGTTATGCAAGCTCCACGGTCTATTTGCCCCCGAGCAGGCTACTCAAGTTAATATAAATGTTGATAAATTAGAAAGATTAGAAAGACTACCAGACTCTGAACTACTTAAACTAGCCGGAGTAGATACTCAATATTTAGAACCCCAAGGAGGAACTAATGACTAGTAAATATGCTATGGCTGCTAGAGCCAGAAAAAAGAAAAGGAAAGTCACTAAGTTAAAAGGTAAAGCAGGGAAGAAGTTTCCTGATTTGACTGGTGATGGTAAAGTAACATTTGCTGATATTTTAAAAGGTAGAGGCGTAGGTAAAAAGAAAAAGAAATGAGCACGTCTAGTAAAAAAAAGACGCAAACAGTTGAGAATGGTATAAAAATTACTTCCTATAACAATACGAGTATGAGAAATATGCCAGAAAGTAAAGGCTTTCATAAAAAACAAAGCGGCATGAAAACCGCTGTTTTAAAAAAAATGGTTTCAAAAAACAAATTAGGTTTTAAAAAACCAGGCCAATACTCTAATGCACGTAAGGTTGTAGGGTTAAAAAAGAAAGGAGGAAAAAAATAATGCATTGTATAAATCAACCCCAAAAGAAAATGTCTATGAAAAAGGGCAAGAAAAAGAAAGGCTACTCTAAGAAAAGTTATAAAGGCGGTAAGAAATAATGGGTACGCATAACAAAAAGAAAACTTTTAAACCCGCCGATGCTATAGGATACGATGATAATAATGTAAGTAAGGTTAATACTACCTCGTTTGCAAATACTATTATCCCCGGAACAAAAAAAGGAGTTACTAAAGAACAAAATTTTGATGCAGCCTTTAAGAAAGCTAGAAAAAAACTAGGTCCAAATAAAGAGTTTATGTATAAATTAAAAGATGATTCTAATTTTAAAAAATATACTACTAATTATAAAAAGGAAAAATAATGGGAATAAACGCACCCCAACCAGACATGAAAAAATTTGCGAAAAAAATGAATAAATATAAGAGCATACCAAAAACAGGAGGTAAGAATGCCAGCAAAAAAAAGAAAAACTACTAAGAAAAAGAAAAGTGGTGCAACGCCAACTAACCCCACTCTATATTCTAGAGTAAAGGCTGAAGCTAAACGAAAGTTTAAGGTCTATCCCAGTGCATATGCCAATGGGTGGTTAGTAAGAACCTATAAGAAACGTGGCGGCGGTTATAGGTAATGGCTAAACCTACTGGCGGTCTGACTGCTTGGTTTGGTAAAGGGCCAAAAGGTGATTGGGTCGACATAGGCGCACCAAAAAAGAAAGGTAAATACCAAGCCTGCGGCAGAAAATCTGCAAAAAAGAAAGGTAAACGTAAGTACCCGAAGTGCGTACCCCGGTCCAAGGCTCGGTCTATGACTGCAGCACAAAAGAAAAGTGCAGTTAAAAGAAAACGTGCAGCGGGAAACCCAGGTGGTAAACCAAAGAACGTAAAAACTATAGTTAGGAAAAGAAAACCTACTACAAAAAGGAGGACTCGTGCCAAGAAAAAGAGATAAAATGCCTAAAAGGAACAAAAAGAACTTTAGGCCTACTAAAAAAGGCGCTGGGATGACTAAAGCAGGTATAAAAGCCTACAGAAGGAAGAATCCAGGGTCAAAATTAAAAGGAGCAGTTACAGGAAAGGTCAAAAAAGGCTCAAAAGCAGCCAAAAGACGTAAATCTTATTGCGCTAGAAGTGCAGGACAGATGAAGAAGTTTCCAAAAGCAGCAAAAAACCCTAATTCAAGGCTAAGACAAGCGAGAAAAAGATGGAAGTGTTGAGTATTATATTCGGAGCGGTGGTGTTAACTGCCATGGGTGTGTTATGTTACATAGGTGTGCACATAGCACAAGAGCAAAAAAAAGGTAAATGGCTACCATTGCCTTGGGAAAAGGAGAAAAAAATGTACCATATAAAAGGTAAAAAGAAGAAAAAGCCGATGAAAAAGAAAAAACCGGCTATGAAGAAGAAAAAAAAGTAAGTGACAGAGCAAAATAAGATAGAGTGCTATAAGTGCAAGAAACTTTTAGCCGATAACTTAGTTTTACCTAAGGGATTATGTGTTTACTGCGCGGCAGACGAAGCAGATCAACTCCCTGAGCCTAAAAAACAAGAAAAAGTATCAAAAAAAGAACAAAATGCACAATTACGTGCAGAACAAGAGCTGGCCCTGCGTATTTTGGCACGAAAACGCATGTTGCCTTTTGTTGAGAAGTTTAACCCCGATTACCAAGCAGGTTGGGTACATAAAGATGTCTGCAGAAGGCTAGAAAAGTTTAGTCAAGATGTGGCGGATAAAAAATCCCCAAGATTAATGTTGTTTATGCCGCCTCGTCACGGCAAAAGTACTTTAGCTAGCATTGCCTTTCCTGCTTGGCACCTCGGCCGTAATCCAGACCATGAATTTATAAGCTGTTCTTACTCAGGGTCTCTTGCTATGAGTTTTTCTAGAAAAGTTAGACAAGTATTAAGAGAACCAAACTATAAAACAATATTTGAAGGGACAAAACTAGATAAAGATTCACAATCTGTAGAGTCTTGGCAAACAACAAAATCTGGTGGTTATGTAGCAGCCGGTGTTGGTGGTGGTATTACAGGTAAAGGTGCGCACGTGCTGCTCATCGATGATCCGGTAAAAAACAGAGAAGATGCAGAATCTGAAAATAATAGAGAAGCAACTTGGGATTGGTATACTTCTACCGCCTATACAAGGCTCTCTCCAGGTGGTGGTATTTTAGTTATTCTTACGCGTTGGCATGATGATGACTTAGCTGGGAAGTTGTTGATGGCTAGTGAGAACGGCGCGGATGAATGGGAGGTAGTTAAATACCCAGCAGTCGCAGAGGAAGACGAAGAGTTTAGAAAAAGCGGCGAACCGTTGCATCCTGAACGGTATAACCTTGAGTCTTTAGAAATGATACAAAAAGCTATAGGCCCTAGGGATTGGACTGCATTGTATCAACAGAATCCAGTATCTGATGAAGGTGATTATTTTACTAGGGATATGATTAGGTACTTTGAGCCCGATGAAGTTGAGTATGACAAAATGCGGTACTACTGTGCGTGGGACTTGGCTATCGGGCAACGGGACAGGAACGACTATTCTGTTGGTATTGTAGTAGGTGTAGATGAGTATGATAATATGTTCGTGGTTGACCTTATTCGTGGTAAGTATGACGGTTATGAATTAGTAGAAAAAATATTAGACCTTTATGAACAATGGAGACCTGGTATAGTAGGGATCGAAAGAGGGCATATAGAAATGGCGATTGGGCCTTTTCTAGAAAAACGTGTAGCAGAACGTAGATTACACTCTGCATATTTTAAAGATTTAAAAGTGGGACGCCGTGACAAAGAAGCAAGGGCAAGAGCTATTCAAGGTAGAATGCAACAAGGTAGGGTTTATTTTCCAACTGACGCGGTATGGACGGGACCGTTGGTTGCTGAACTTTTGCGTTTTCCTAATGGCGTGCATGATGACCAGGTTGATGCTTTGGCCTGGGTCGGTCTTATGATGATGGAGTTTGCTAGTTTTTATGAGGCCCCGGAGCATATACCTTCGTGGCGAGATAGGTTAAGATATATATCGAAAGGCGACAAGAAAAAATCAGCGATGAGTGCATAATATGGCATATAGTAAAAAACCAAAGAAAAATCTAAAAGAAGCAGCAGATTTAGAACTGGCTAAAAACCAATGGAATGCCTACACTAGGGCCCGTGACCACGGTCACGAAGACTATATACATATGGCCAAAAAATGCGATGCATATTATAGAGGAGAACAATGGGATGAGTTTGATATGCAGCAACTTGACGATCAAGGACGTCCTGCATTAACAATTAACACTATTTTACCAACTGTTAACGCAGTTTTAGCAGAACAAAGCACTAAAAAAGCAGACATACAATTTAAACCTAGGGGCGGTGGTAATCAAGATATTGCTGATGTGCTTACTAAAGTATATGCCTATGTTTCAGATACAAACAAACTAGATTGGATAGAGTCCCAAGTCTTTTCAGATGGTTTAATACAAGATAGAGGTTATTTTGATGTTCGTGTAGATTTTGATGAGCATGTTAATGGTGAGATAAAAATAGAAGCCAAAGACCCTTTAGATATACTTATTGACCCCGATGCAAAACAATATGATCCTAGAACCTGGAACGAAATATTCGAAAGTAAATGGATGAGCATTGATGAGATAGAAGAAACTTACGGACAAGATAAAGCAGATAAGCTCAGGGTGTTGGCTGAAACTGGTACTACTTTAGGTGCAGACTCTATGGAGTATGAAGAAGAAAGGTACGGAGATACAGACCAAGACGGATACGGACAACAATACCCAGCGGATCCAGACAGTGCACGAATGCTTAGGTCTATAAGAGTAATAGAAAGACAATACTACAAACTAGATGACTGTATGTATTATGTTGATCCGGTAACTGGCGACAAAAGAAAAATCCCAAATGCTTGGGGTAAGAAGAAAAGAGAAAAGTTCGCAGATGATTATGGCCTAGATATTATTACAAAAAAAATGCGACGGGTCCGTTGGACAGTGACAGCAGATACAGTAGTCTTGTTTGATGACTACTCTCCCTATGATCATTTTACGATTGTTCCTTACTTCCCATATTTTAGGCGTGGTAAACCTTTTGGTATGGTGCGAAATTTATTATCACCACAAGAACAATTAAACAAAATTACTTCTCAAGAACTGCACATTGTAAACACAACCGCTAACAGTGGTTGGATAGTAGAGTCCGGGTCTCTATCCGGTATGACAGCAGATGATTTAGAAGAACATGGTGCGGAAACTGGCTTAGTTTTAGAGTACAACCGTGGCTCTACGCCTCCTGGTAAGATACCACCTAATCAAATACCTACCGGTTTAGATAGATTAGGACAAAAAGCTGCTAGAAATATAAAAGAAATAAGTGGTATAACAGACGCTATGCTCGGCATGGACAGCCCAGAAGTGTCTGGAGTAGCTATACAAGCAAAACAAGGTAGAGGCTCTTTGCTTTTACAAGTGCCTTTAGATAATTTAGCAAAAACAAGACAATATTTAGCTGAAAAAATTTTAAGAATGATTCAAACTTATTATACAGAGGAAAGAATTGTACAGATAACTGATGAGTCTGACCCTTATAAACCAAGACAACAACTAAGAGTAAATCAAATGACACCAGAAGGAGCAGTATTAAATGATTTAACTGTTGGTGATTATGATGTAATAGTTGGAACTGCCCCAGCTAGAGACAACTTTGATGAAATGCAGTTCGCTGAAGCTATTGAACTTAGAGGAGTTGGAGTACCAATTCCAAACGATATGATTGTTGAATATTCACACTTGTCACGTAAAGCAGATATAGCAGAAAGAATAAGACAAATGGAGGGCACTGCGCCCCCATCACAAGAACAGATACAGTTACAACAGTTCCAAATGGAGTCACAAATTAGAAGTACACAACTTGAGATAGCTAAATTAGAAGCAGAAGTTACTAACTTACAAACATCTGCAGAACTTAATATGGCAAAAGCACAAAATGAACAAATGGATCCACAGTTGAAGGTTGCTGAATTACAGAGTAAAATCCAATCTAAACGTGAAGAGTTGGGATTACGTGAGAAGTTATCAGAGTTGACTAATTCAATGCGTAAAGACCAAAGCGATACTGCGGCTGCTGCTAAATTAGCGGCTGCGGCCATGAAACCACAAGGAGGTAATTAAAATGGCAGAAGAAAATAAAACTGAAACTCAAGAAAATGTCACTATGGAAGTGATGCCGGGTGCTGACCCAGTTCCTGAAGAAGAAGCTGGCAATGATTTTAAAGTCGACATGAATTTTGAAGAATCAGAAGAAGAAGTAGAATTTCCCAAGGAGGAAGAAATTGAAGAAGTCGAAGAACTTAAAACTGAGGAAGAACCACAGGAAGGAACTGAAGAGATTACAGAAGAGGAAGAGGTTGAAACAGTTGCTGAAGAAACAGAAAGTGGAGAACAAGAAAGCGTATTGGCAGAAGATGACGGAGATACACAACAAACTGTTGAGCCAGTACAAGAAGGAGTTGAAGAACAAAAAGAACCTATGATTCCAAAGTCTAGGTTTGATGAAGTTTTAGCAAAACAAAAGGCTTTGCAAAAACAACTACAGGAAGCCACTAACCCAGTAGAAAAAATAGAAAATGCTCCTGAATATGACTTTGGCGCTAAAGAGCTACAATACCAAGAACACATTTTAAATGGTGAAGCTGATAAAGCTGCAGCTCTACGTTCTGAAATAAGAGAAGTTGAAAGAAAAACTATGATGTTTGAAGTACAACAACAAATGGGTCAAACTGTGCAACAAAGCACAGAAGCTATAGCCCTACAGAATAAAGCTGTAGAGATACAAACTGCATATCCTGCACTAGATGAAACGAGCGCAGAATACAATAAAGACTTAACTCAAGAAGTCATGGATTTGCGAGATGCTTTTATGATACAAGGTTTTACAGGTGCGGATGCTTTAGAAAAAGCTGCTAACTATGTGGTGCAACCAAAGGAAACATCGCCTACCCCACAAGCTGACCCTGTAGAAAAAGAAGTAGCACAGAAAAAGAAAGTAGCAAACACAAGTAAAAAGTTAAAAGCTGCTGAAAAACAACCACCTGCTTTAAAAGGTAAAAACAAAGTAGAGAAAAAAGTAGATATTTCTAGTATGTCAATTGATGAATTTGATGCTTTACCTGCAGAGATTTTAAGAAGAATGCGTGGTGATTTCGGATAAACTGTGGTATAACATAGATAAGTTCGTCCGTTAGTACGATATCTAACCAGGGTCGTTCCTGTAAAAAATCGTTTCTCGCCTGTTAGTGCGTAAAACTAACCGGACTCGTAATCCGTAAACAACGGTATCGTTACCCCAACGACAAAGGGTACACGGATAAAAGTCGCTCCAATAAGTCGACTGGTTAATTTTAATTTAATGGAGACATTATCATGGCAAATACTAACTTTGCTGCGTTGACCAGTGAACAGCTTACCATCTGGTCTCGTGATTTTTGGCGTGTCGCTAGAAATATGTCCTTCGTTAACCAATTCGCTGGTGCGGGTTCTAACGCAATGGTTCAGAGAATATCTGAACTTACCCAGTCTGAAAAAGGAGCTAGAGCAGTATTAACTCTTTTAGCTGACATGACAGGCGACGGTATTGTTGGAGACAACACTCTCGAAGGAAACGAAGAATCACTAAGAGCTTTCGACATCGTCGTAACAATTGACCAACTAAGGTTTGCAAACAGATTATCTGGTAGACTTGCAGATCAAAAGTCAGTTGTTAATTTTAGGGAACATTCAAGGGATGCACTTGCATACGCAATGGCTGACAGAATGGACCAATTAGCATTTCTTACCATGAGTGGTATAGGATATAACCTTAAGAACAATGGTGCGTTAAGACCATCAATGAACTCAGGGCAAAACCTAAACGACTTAGAGTTTTCAAGTGCTGTAAGTGCGCCAACCTCTAATAGACATAAGAGGGTGGATAATGACGGTAGTGGTAACATTACCTTAGCAGCTGGAGATGTTACTGCTTTAACAGCAGCTGACAAACTTAGCTATAAAAGTATTGTTGATCTAAAAGCTTTTGCTAAAGATCAATACATCAGAGGCCTAAGAGGCGCAGGCAACGATGAGACATTCCATCTCTTCGTAACTCCGCAGGTTATGGCTGATCTTAAACTTGACTCAGATTTCCTTGCTAACGTAAGGCAAGCTGGTGTTAGAGGACCGCAATCAAGCTTGTTCTCTGGCTCATCAAGCTTAATGGTCGATGGTATTATGATTCACGAGTTTAGGCACGTGTTTAATACTACTGGTGCTGCATCAGGTACTTCATCAAATGCAGGAGCTGCTGGTTATAAAGGCGGTGCTAATGCAGATGTGAATTATTCAAGATGTATATTTGCAGGTGCACAATCATTAGCTATGGCTGATATTGGTATCCCAGAAATAGTTGAAGACACCTTTGACTATGGAAACCAGAACGGTATTTCAATTGGTAAAATATTTGGACTCAAGAAGCCAGTTTATCATTCAGACGTAACAGGTCAGAATGAAGACTTTGGTGTTATTGCGTTAGATGTTGCATACTAATTGTGATATATTTTATGGGTGGCTAACTAAAGCCACCCATTTTTAAGGAGTAAAAAATATGTGGATTAAATCAAACGAAGACAAGTCAGTAGCTTCAACTTGGGGCGCAGTTATACATTTAAAAGCTGGGGAACCAAGACAAGTTGGATATGACTTAGGGTTACTATGTTTACAAGCGGGTTGCGTAGAAATAGACGGACCTGATCCTGTAGAAGAGGTTGTAGAAGAGGTTGTAGAAGAGGTTGTAGAAGAGGTTGTAGAAGAGGTTGTAGAAGAGTCTATTGATTTGGAATCTATGACAAAAGTACAACTAGAAGAACATGGCCGTACTATGGGCATTGAGCTTGACAGACGTAAGAAAAAATCAGCTTTAATAGAGGAATTAAAAGCAGCGGAGTAATAAATTATGGCAGGGACACTTACAGGGGCTAACTTACTTAGCAGAATAAAAGATACCTTACAAGACACTACTAGTGTTAGGTGGACAGAAGCTGAGTTACTTAGATATATAAACGACGCTCAAAGAGAGATTGTAAATTTTAGACCAGAATCTTCAGCAACTACCTCTAACATGCAGTTGGTTACAGGTACAAAACAAGCTTTACCATCGGGTGGGCTAAGGTTAATTAAAGTAACTAGAAATATGTCTAGTGCTGCTGGCAGTGCAACAGGTAAAAGAGCAATTAGAATAGTAAATGTAGATATTCTTAATACACAAGAGCCAGATTGGAATGATCCAACTGTAGCTGGGGACGCAGCACATGGATCAATCGTAAAACATTATATATTTGATGAAGACGATCCAAGAAACTTTTATGTCTATCCTGGAATAGCAAGCGGTCAAAATGCTTTTATAGAAATCGTATTCTCTAACTCACCAACAGACTTAGCTAATACATCAGCTACCATCTCTGTAGATGATATATATGCCAACGCTATAATAGACTTTGTCTTATACAGAGCATATATGAAAGATGCTGAATATGCAGGGAATGCACAAAGAGCTCAAAACCATTACCAATTGTTTACGGCGAGTATTGGACAAGGTGGTCAAGCTCAAACTTTATTAGATCCAAACAATGACCCTGTTTCTAATATAGGGGCTGTTCCTCGGGTAATGCAACAGCAAGGTAGGTAATTGTGGCAGCTTATTCTTCTTTAGTAAAAGAAGTACTGCCTTACGTACCTCTGTGCCCAGATTCATTAGTTGAACAAAATTTACGTTCTGCAACTATAGAGTTTTGCGAACGTTCTAAAGCTTATATCTTAGATATAGACCCTTTTAACACCATTTCTGGTGTTTATGAGTATGATTTTGATATACCTACAGGCACAGAAGTGCATCAGATTTTGTACATGACTTATAACGGAAAAGACATGGATCCTATAAGTCCACGTAGTTTAGAGCTAAACTACCCAGATTGGAGAGATCGAACAGGTAACCCACATGTGTATCTGCAAAAAACCTCAACTACTTTTTGGGTGGTGCCAGTGCCTAGCGGATCTGAACAAATTATAACTAGCGTAGCTTTAAAACCAAGTAGGACTTCAAATAATATAGATACAAGTATTTCAAATACTTATAGAGATGCACTTATATATGGCACTTTATATAGGCTTTTGCGTATGCCTAATAGAGAGTGGTCAGATGTAGGAGCAGCACAAGAGTATATGTTTCAGTTTATGCAGGAAATAAACCAAGCTGAACTAAGGGCCCGAGGCGGAGACCTAGGGGTAAAAAGAACTGTTAAGTACAAAGGGATAGGAATGCCAAGGAGACGGTATGGAAAGTACGGAAAGGAGATCGACTACTGAGTTACCTGTTTTTAGTAACATACGAGAGTGTTGGAACAAAGTAAAACCAGGCATAGTCGAAATATTAAAAAATAATCCTACTCTTACTTTTATCCCTGAGGATGTTTACAGCGAGTGTGTAAATGAAAATGCATATTTGTTTACCTCTCTAAAAGGTTTTTTGATATTTACTATAGAAATAGATAGGTATACAAAAGACAAGACATTGTATATGTGGATAGCGTATACTTATGAAAAGGGCGGACACGAGTGGTTAGCCCATGAAGAATGGATAGAAAGTGTAGCTAAACAACTTGATTGTAAGTTTATAGAAGCACAATCTAACGTACCAGACTTTGAATCGTACGCGGTAAAAAATGGCTGGAATTTAGATACACGAATTTACAGGAGAAAAGTTGAGTAAACCTAAAAAAACTAAAGCAAGTGAACAAGAGAAAGCTCTTGCCTCCGTCTCTTTAGCAGAAAAAAATTACTTTAGGCAAAAATACTTACCAAAGTTAACAGAACTACGGGACAGAAGTAGCACAGAGGATTATCAAGGAGTTGCTACCGGGCGTGCGCAAGCAGATACGATGCAGGCTTTATCAAGACCTAGTCTACGGGCAACTCAAGCAGTAGATACCGCAGCTAATATGGCCTCTGCAGCTGGGGCTCAAGCTTTACAAGGTAGGGCTCAAGGCTTGACTGCACAAAGAGGCGACCAAGTAAATGTTCTTAAAAATGCTAGGGGCATGCAAGCGGACGCACAACAAGGTTTATCAAGAGCTGCGCGTATTGAGTCAACAAAACAATTGCAATTTGCTCAAGCTAAACAAAATAGAAGAAACGCCAACATAGCAGCATTTCAAAATGTAGCAGTTAAAGGAATAGAGAAAATACAAGACCAAGGCGGTTTTGGTGCGGTGTTTGGTCAACAAGAGCAAGATCCTAATTCTCCACAAGACCCAAATAAACCAGTTGGGAGTAATTACGGAGACTAGATAATGTTGTACGAAGATTTATACCAAGGTGATTACAATATGCGTCAATATAACCGAGGTGCAAGCAGCCTTGGGTTACCAAATGTTGATGATCCAGAAGCTACTTTTGCGGGCATAACTAGACAAGATTACATGGATTATGTAGATAATTTTAGGGGTTTTGAAGAACGTTTGTTAGCTTTAACAGATGATGATTCTTTAGTTAAACAAGCTAGAGAAGACCAAGCTACTCAAAATAGAATTGCAGGAGAAGTGCAACAAAGAAACTTAGAAAGATATGGGGGCGGCGGATTATCAGCTGCTCAAAGGCAACAACAACAAAGGTCCTTACAAAGAGGAGGACAGCTTGGCATGGCAAATACTACTAATAATGCAAGAATAAGACAAAGAGAAATAAACAATGCATTGTTAAATGAGTTAATAGGAATAGGACAAGGCGTAAACCAAAGCTCACTAAGTGGGTTAGGGGACGCTTCTGCTATGGCCGCAAATAGAGCGGCAGCTTATAAAAATGCAAAAGCCCAACATCACAGTAATATGGTAGGACTAGGCAGTGCTATATTAGGAGCGTTAATCTAATGGCAATTGATGTAGCAGGTGGTTTAGCAAAACTTTTTGGCCCAGATACACGACAACAACGTCAACAAGAACTTTTAACAGCTGAAAGAAACGCAAACCAACAAGTAGCAGATGGTAAGTTTTTTGATGAGTTGCTTGTTGATGGTTTAATAACAAAAGAGGGTAGAGTAGATTTTGATAAACTTGTAGAAAAGGACAGCACAGGCTATAAGTATCAAAATCAAATTGTAAAACTTCTTAATCAGTCTAACAAATTCAAACAGTTTACCGATACTCAAGAAGGCATGGACAAGTTAGGTATTATAGAAGGCTTTAGGGATAATGAAGATGGTACAAAGACCATAGTTACTAGAAGACCAGATACAAAACTTTTAGCTCCAAAAACTTGGCTTGCTTCTGATGACCCTAATGACCTAGTCGCAAATTTAGATGAAACTCAATTTGAAGATTTAATTCAAGGCAATGTTGCCATACTTAGAAAAAGAGCTAACCCTAATTTAGGACAGGGTGTAGTAGCTCAGAGTGTACAACAAGATGGACCAACGGATATAGTAACAGGAGATCCAATAGGAGAAGCAGGAGAGGTTTTAGACGAAATAGATAAAACAGAAGGTATAAATCTACAGGAAGCTAATGCAGCTATGTTGGGCGTGGTCACAGATTTAGGAACTCGTTTAAGAGAAACAAACAAACAAAAAGAAGAACAACCTTTGACAGAGAAAGAGGAATCAAAAGTTCAAGGTTTTAGGGTAGTAGACACTAGCTCTCCAGAAACACAAAACGCGATACAATTAATAAGTAATCTAAAACCGGAAACTATTTTATCTGACGATGAGATAGTGACTTTGTCACAGGGCTTAAGTAAGGGATTTAGAGATGCTTTTATTAATAGTTATAAATTTGGCCAAGCTCAGTTATTAGCTAATCAACGTGATATAGATCAAGCAGACGAAGACTCTAAACCCAGGTTAGAGAGAATAAAACAAAGGTTGATTGAACAACAACAGAAAAGAATTGATAGAGTTAGCAAAAACATAGAGGATGACACAGCTACTAGACAGCGTGCTAGAGACAAAGTACAAGCAGAGGCAGATGCTGAACGTTCAGCTATTGAGCGACAACTAGCTAACCCTAATTTATCTGCAGACAGACGTGAAAAATTAGAGGCAGACTTAGAAGCAGCTAAACCTGTCACAGAAATTACTTCTACTTCTTTTAAACTAAAAGGTGAGCTCAAAGATGGTGCTACTAAAGAAGAGGTACAATCCTTTTTTGATAATAACAAAGAAACTATTGAATCTATAAGTAAAGATGGCGATTTAATAAATAGGTTTAGAGAGGTTATTACTAAGTACGGAGTAGAGTCAGAAGAAGATTTAAAGAAAGTACCTTTTGGCACAGCAGAAGCAAGAAACGTTACTTATCAAGATGCAGCGATAGTTTTAGCTGCGTATGATAAACAGCAAAATTTTGCAGACGCTTTGTATAAGTATATGGGTGTTTATGATAGAAAGATGAGTATGGACAAAACAGCCCTAGAAACTGATATCTTATATGGTAACTATTTACAAGACCAACAAAAATATAGACAAGAGTTAACAGACAACTTTATAAACGCAGAAGAAGCATTGATTCCTTTGCTTTTTGATGAAGACGGGGATTACCAAGCCTTTACTAATGAGACTAGAGCTAAAGTATCTAACCTTCTTAACCAAGTAAAAAACCTACCAGGGGCTCCTAAGTTTGTTGTGAAGAATGGTAAGTATGAAATACAAACAGAAGGAGAGTTTGCAAAAGATTCTCTAAAAGGTATAGCTGGTTTGTTGTTTGCACAGGCAGTAGAAACAGAAAAATCCGTAGATTTTAAAGATTGGTTCGGTGATCTTTTTGGACCAAATGACCCAAAAAGCATAGGTAATCTTATTGATAATGTTAGGTTTGAAAGAGTCAACCCAGGCGACCCAAATAGTCCTATAAGAGAAATTTATTTTACTCCAGCAGGTAGCAACAGAGAAGCAGAAGGTAGTTTAAAACCTGGAGATTTTACTTACAGATTTGGTGGGCCTAATGAAAATGCTTTTGCTAGGAATTTAATCCTGTACTACATACAAGAATATGGCATTGAAGAAAGTTAATGAAATTGCAGGAGCTGGCGCAAGTAACCAACCTCTCCCTGATAGCGCAGTAGCTGGCCTAGGAGCGATACAAGATATCTCTCCAGAGGTAGTACCAATAGATGACCCCATCCAATTATTCAAAGCTGCGGTAGACACCGGTGTAGTCAACACTCAAGCACAAGTTTCTAATTTTAAAGGTTCAATTGCTGCCATCATGGGGAATGATGAAAAAGCAGAAAGCGCGTTAAATAAAGCTCAACTTATACAAAGTACAGGAGCACCTTATTTAGCAGATGCAGAAACATTTGAAGAGTTCTTAGATGAACCTACCTTTGGTGGTTTTATCAACCAAGCAATCACTGCAACAGGTCAGTTTGTACCTTCTGCTGTAGCTAGTATAGGTTTAGCTATGACAGGTGCGGGGGCTGCAGCGGGTGTAACAGCGGCTGTGGCTAGGAAAGCAGGAACGGGAGCTTTGAAAAAAACTATTATTCCGCAAAGCATAGCAGCAGACGTAGCTACTAAAAGAAAAGTAAAAAAAACTATAGATAAGTTTATAACCATAGAAGCCAACAAAGCTAAGAAAACACCCAGTAAACTTGCCCCCCTTACTCCAGATGAAGAAAAAATGATTAACAATCTTTATGCTCACATACGTAGTAAAAGATTGGGTACAGCTGCAAAAGCAGGTGGTCTAGCAGGAGCAGGGTCTCAAGAACAAGTTATGGGACAAGGTATTGCTTTTGGTGATTTTGCAGAACAAGGTATGACAGGTGCGGATGCTGGGTTTCAGTCTGCTTTACAAGGACTTGGTTTTACTGCTATAGGTTTAGGTAGTGAAGTCGCAGTATTTAAATCGGTGCAAAAGGTGGTAAACACTAGGGGACCCAAAGGCATAAATGTTCGTCAAGATACACCAGTAATGAGTAGAAGAAGTAGGATTGCACAAGTTGCAGGCACCACCGCCGTAGCAGAAGGGCTAGCAGAAGCAGGACAAGAAGAACTTTCCGTACAACAAAAATTTAGGATAGACGAGGATTACACGAAACAAATGGCAAACTTAGATAGAGCTAATGCTTTATTTGCTGGTTTCTTTGGCGGCATAGGTGTAGGTACTGCAATTGGTACACCATCTGCTGTAGTAGGTAAAAGTTATGATCTTTCACAAAAAGCACGTGAACAGTTTAATCAAGGAGTGTTTGATGCAGCTACCGGTGAGGTCCTACCAGAGAAGGAAGCAGATCTAAGGGCACAGTTTGAAGCTATGGATAATCCTAACCTTCCTAAAGATATGGTTTGGTCAGTAGAAGCGAATAGAGAAACCATGCAAAAGTTAGAGAAAGAACTAAATGAAAAATACCCAAATGTACAAGCTGTAGATATTAACAGAGTGGGTACTTTGTATACCACCAACCCAGAAAAAGCTGAGGGTTTTGCTAATGTTATGTCTGCAAACCCTCTTAGTAGACAACTTTTGGATCAGTGGTTAGCAGATAATAATGGCTACTCACAAGCTAGGGCCCCAGGAGATAACTACGCAGTTAGAGTAGAAGATGCTAACGGCAATGTTATTTGGGAGCAATCTACAACAGCGGAAAACTTAGCAAAAGCAGAAGCAGCTGCAGAAGCTGTAGCTAACAAGCAACCAGGTTTTACTGTTAAGTCTAAAGAGTTAGAAGAAGTTGTAGGCGAACGTATGCAAGATGAGGGTTTTACACCTGAACAAGAAGAAGAGATAGGTAACATTTATGACGTACAAGAACCAACGGCAGTAGAAGAAGGTAGAGGTTCTTTTCTTGATCCTATAACTCCTAAACAAAAAGGTAAACAAGTATGGATTATACCTTCTGCTGATATAACCTACGACCAAGCTTTAGTAGAAGAAGCTAAGTCATTAGTCCCTGCAGAATTTGAAAGAGAGTTTGAAGAAAACATAAATAAGAAAAGATACTCAGAAAGTTTATTAAAAGCTTTTGTAAACGAAAACGTAAATGATCCTACTGGTGCTTTTTATAAGATAAATGAAAATACTGATAGAGGTGGTTTTAATTTAATTAAATACAACATGGGCTATCAGTCAGGTGTTAGTCAGCCTAGCACTGCCGACATTACAAAAACTGTTAATCTTGCAAAAAGAAATGCAAGAAATAGTCGTTTTACTATAGAGACCCCCGAAATGGATAAACCAGTAGGTGTAGACATGCCAACGCTTGTTAACCAAGGTAGGGTTCTTGCTAGAAGGTTTGGTGAAAGCTTATCTCCAGATGAGTTTGGTAGCGCTATAGATGGTCTTGGTTTTATATTAGGTTCTTTAGAAGGCAATTATGCTATTTATTATGATGGCAAACTAATAAGTGATGAGACTTTAAATGACCCTGGAGCTTTTATCTATACTAAAAACAAAGGTAAAGAGAGATATACCCTACAAGATTTACAAAGGGGTAGAAAAAGCGGAGTGCAAAGTGGAGACCTTGAAGCTGGGTTTGACCCAAGAGAAGATATAAACCAAGAAGTAGTGCCAGGAGAAACTGAAGGTGCAACAGAACCTACTGCAGATGAGAGAGCAGAGAACGAATTTAACAGGCGATTGTTTAAAAACCCATATGCAAAAGGCTCTACAAAAGCCACAGGCCCTAAGCCTGGTATTTATTTTAGCTCTACAGTAGAACAACATTTAGATGCTTCTTTTATTAAAGATTTTAAGCGTATTGCTACAACTAAACTAGGTCTTACTAAACCATATAGAATATTTAGCACCACTGAGGACATATCAGCTGAGGCTTTAGATGGAGATGTAGACTTAGCAAATAGAGTACAAACTGCTCTCGGACAAATGGGCCCAGAAGGATCTACACGAGGTATGAATATACTGGGTGCAAATTTTGATGTGATACTTGTTCAAACTAAAGAAGGGCTAAATGCAGCAGAACAAGGAGCTAGGGCTTTTGTTGTCGCACATGAGATAGGCCATTCGTTTGTAAACCAAGAGTTAGAAAAAAGTTTGAGCATCCCTAAACTAAGAGAAGGGTTACTTAATGCTTACAACCAAGAACTACAAAACAATGATACAACTCAGTATACAAATGATGAGCAAGGATTTAAAGAATGGATGTCTGACCAAGTAGGTTCTTATTTACTTGATGAGACTAAAAAAGCACAGAACCAAACAGATTCTTTTTTTAAACGTTTAGCTAATAAGATAAGAGCTTTTGTAAATGAATTTAGTAACGTTGCTAAGAGAAGATATAACGTAGCTCCTGCTTTCGCTGATTATGTTATAGAGTTAAAAAGAATAAATACGGAACCTGGTCACTTTATGGTTAAGTATTTAGCTAGGTCTGAAATAGAACAAACGGTAGAAAAGATAGGTAAAGAAATACCATTAGGTGACCCTAAAGCACCACAGAAAATAAGACAAACAGTAAACAAACTAAAAGAAACAGGGAACATAGTTGGTGTAGGGGAGTTCTTAAAAGTAGTTTTATACGCAAAAGATAATTTACTTAGGGGCTATGGTAAACCTGGCGTAGCTTTAGCACAAATGTTTAGAGGTCAGTCTCAAACTACAGAAGAAGTAGGGCTACTTACTGCAGCTGTAACTAGAGCTAGAGCAAAAATGAATGAGATACAGGCTATCCTGGGTGTAACTAAAAGCGGTGATATGACTGAAGATAAAATGAAAATTCTTTTAGATGCAGAAAACAATAATATCCCTACAGAACAATTAGATACACAAGCCAAACAAATAAGAGAGTGGCTAGATAGACATTATGAATCAGAAGATTTAAAAGCTATAGGCGTAGATAAACTATCTAACTTCTTCCCACGTTCTATAGCCATACAAGAGATAGCAGGGGATGATGGTAAAAAAGCAGCATTGGCTGAGCTACTTATGGAATACAACCCAGGCTTAACGAGAGAACAAGCAGATTTAAGTGTAGAAATTACTCTTTCAGATGCTACAAATGAAATAGAATTAGCAGCTTTAAAACAAGCAGAAATATTAGGAACAGTAGAAGAAACTCTTGAAGAGCTTAGAAAAGAAAGGAATATACCTTCACATGCAAGATATTCTTTAGGTTTAACAAAAGCTAGGGTAAAGCTTTACTCTAGAATACCTACAAAACGTTTAAGAGACATAGAAGTTTTAGAAGATCCACATAGAGCGTTGCAAAAATATATTGATAATACTGTTAAAAAAGTAGAATTAAATAAAAGAGGTGGGTCAAAAAGAATAGAAGAACTTCTTAATCAAATAGAAAACCCACAACAAAAAGAACAAGCTACAAAAACAGTACTTGCTATGTTAGGTAAAGTAGAGCCTATTTCAAATGGGATGTTTAAAGGCGCTAATCAGATAGGTTTAGCATTTAACGTTACTACTCTTTTAACCTTTGCTACGTTTGCTTCTTTCCCAGATTTAGCTGGTCCTATACTTAGGTCTAAAGACTTTGGGGCTTTGCGTACGGCAGCTAATACTATATTTAATACTATTAATAATAAAGAAGAAGCTGCACAACTTGCTAAAGACATAGGCGTAGTAGGTATTGACGCCATGATGGAGACCTTTGTAGGGGCTGGTGAGCTAGATTACACAAGCGAAGGCACTAAACAGTTTACAAATAAATTTTTTAGGCTTATAGGCTTAGAACAATTTACTAGGTTTACTAGAATATTTGCAGCTGGTATGGGTAAGTCTTTTTTATTAGATAACGCTAAAAAAGCAGCAGCTGGTAATCAAAGGTCTATAAGGTATCTAAAAGAGTTAGGCGTAACAGCAGAAGAAGTAAATAAATGGGCTGGCGGTAACATCAATGAAGCAGGCAACGAAAAGATAAAACTAGCCTTAGCTAGGTTTGTAGATGAATCTATCGTAAGACCTAATGCAGCAGAAAGACCTACTTGGGCTTCTGACCCTAGGTTTGCTTTAGTGTGGCAGTTAAAGTCTTTCTTCTACGCATATGGTAAAACTATCGTAGGTGGTTCTATGAATGAGATGCAGAGCAGGTACACAGAAGCAGGCTTAAAAGGCGCAGCTGTACCGCTGTTCTTAGGTGCTGCTACTCTACTGCCTTTGACTATGCTTGGGTTTGACCTACGTGAAAGATTTAAAGTTGGCTTAGCTTGGGTTTTACCAGGCGTAAGCCCAGATGATAAGAACTACAGAAGGTCACAAAACATGGATTGGGGCGAATATACTACAGAGATTATAGATAGATCTGGTGTACTTGGACCGTTTACCTTGGCTCTTCCTTTGTTTATGGAGGATAGAAGATATGGAGATCCAATGTGGGTAGGGCCACTTGGACCTACTGTAGAAAAAGGGTATGATTTATTCACAGGTAATTTAAGACTAAAAGACTTAACTCCTTTTTATAACAATTTATAGGTATAATTAAGTATGGCATATTCAGATACAATAAAATTAGTAGTAGGAGATACACTCCCTGAGTTAACTTTTACATTAAAAGATAGCAATACAGCTGCTTCTGGGCAGACTTTAGATGTTGAGAATGATGCAACCTGGGCTCCTATAAACTTATCAGGCGGTTCTGTAAAACTAAGAATTAGAGAAGTTGGGCAAACTACTGTTTTAAAAACCATAACAGCATCAATAACTAATGCTAGCGGAGGTATATGTGCTTTAGTCTTTCCTACAGGCACTTGGACTGCTGCTGGTACTTTTGAAGGGGAGCTTGAATTTACAAAAGCAGATGGCAATATTCAAACCGTCCAAGACCTAGTAAAGTTTAAGGTACGTGACGATTTTGATTAATGGCTTTTCGTGCAACTGTAAGTTATTCTGAGTTACGAGCGACCGTATCTTTTTCAGAGACACGGGTAGTAGTTGCGCGTTCTTCTACACAAGCTGGTGTAGTATTTAGCCAAGCAAGAAGCTCTATTCATAATGAGTTACTGCAAACCCTTGTTCAATACACCAATCTTAATTCTTTAGTTCAGTACGTAAATTTAGCTAGTGCTGACGTTTTTCTAGACCCTGATTCTAAAAACTTATACTTTACTCCAGAAACTAACTCACCTAATGCTCTAGACATTACTGTGTCAGAGGTTACAGCTTTTGCTGTAGCTAAAACACTTACTGATTTACCCGTAGTAACAGATGCTCCTAGCCTAGAAGCAGGTAAAACTTTATCTGATTCTGTAGCCTTTGGAGAGGTTGTAGCTAAACTCCTTACCTTTCAACGTGTTTTTACAGACAACTTCTCTATACAAGATGCTCCAGCCTTAAGCTTTTCTACTGTAGTTCCAGATGATTCTATTGCTATAGGAGATGTGCCTCTTTTAGCCCCTAGCCTAGGGAAAACAGATACAGTTACCATATCTGAATCTTTCAGTAGAGTGGTTAATTTTGCTAGAAGTTTTACAGATGCTGTATCGTTAGATGACCTTGCATCTTTATCAGACCCTTTACAAACAGATGTAGACTCTAACAAAACTAACGTTTTTGGTTTTACAGATGCACATTCGTACGCTTTATCTAGATCTTTATCTGACACGTACGGATTAGCTGATACACCTGCGTTAGGTGTAAGTCGCCCTGCTACTGATACGGTTAGTGTTGCAGAAAGTAGTGTTTTAGGAACAGGGCTAAATAAAACAGATACAACCGCGGTTTCTGAAGCATTAACATTAAGTCTTAGCAATTTTTACACAGATAGTGCTACAATATCAGAAGTTATAAATGTTGTTACCATCTCAAGCCACAGCGTTCTTAACGCTTCTGGACTTAACAGTGGGACACTAAACTAGGAGTAATTATGATAAAGGATGGATTAGCCTTAACAGGTAAGCTATCAATAGCATTAAATGGCGAAACAGTACAAAAGGTAGATAACCTTGTTGTTACCGCTGGTAAAGGTTATGTGGCTAGTAGAATGAAAGATACTTCTGCAACAGCTATGTCGCACATGGCGATTGGTACTGGGTCTACAGCAGCAGCTGCAGGAAATACAGCTCTCGGGAACCAAGCAGCCCGTGTAAGTTTAACTTCTACGACTGTAAGCGGAGCAGATATTGTATATGTTGCTACTTTCCCTGCTGGTACAGGAACAGCAGCGATTACAGAAGCAGGTATTCTTAATGCTAGTTCTAGCGGCACTCTGCTTTGTAGAACTGTATTTTCAGTTGTAAACAAGGGTGCATCTGACTCAATGACAATAACCTGGACTGTAACAGTTTCTTAATCACATAGGAGGTATCTGTGGCAGTTGTTTTTAAGAACAATGCAAAGACGACGCTTGCATCAGGTATCAACTCGTCCGTAACTTCTATTACCGTTATCAACGGTGCTATATTACCAAGTTTAACTGGAAGTGATTTTTTCTTTGCCACAATAGACGATGGCACCAATAATGAAATAGTTAAAGTTACTGCAAGAAGTAGTAACACTCTTACTGTTGTCAGGGCCCAAGACAATACTACAGCCCAAAGTTTTTCTACTGGGGCAGTAATTGAACTTAGATTAACTGCTGCTATATTAGAACTTTTCTCCCAAACAGGCGTTGCCATAACCGATGAAATAGAAGCCTACCTAGATGCTAACGGTCTTACTTTTCCAGATGACACACAAGCTAAATTTGGTACAGATAATGATTTAGTAATAGATCATAATTCATCATCAGGTAATAGTAGGATTATTGATACTTCAGGTATTTTAAATATCCAACAAAGTGGTGATGATGGACAAATAAGATTCCAATGTGATGATGGTTCTGGTGGTGTTACAACCTATTATCAAATAGCAGGTGCAGGTGAAACTAATACATTTTTTAAAAATATAAAACTTGGCGACAATGTAGAAGCTAACTTTGGTGTAGGTAATGATTTACAAATTTATCATGATGGTACAAATTCACACATAAGAGACCAAGGAACAGGCGATGTTCTTATTAGTGCTTCAGATAAACTAATAATAAGAGATACTACAGATGGTGCTTACATAGCAGTATTTGATACAGATGGTGCAGTTTCTCTTAACTATGGAAACTCAACTAAATTCGAAACAACCTCAACAGGGATAGATGTTACTGGTACAGTCGTTAGTGATGGTTTAGACCTAGGTGACAACGAAAAGATTAGACTAGGTGCAGGTACTGATTTACAAATTTATCATGACGGCACAGATAGTTATGTAACTGATGCTGGTACTGGTAATTTAAATATTAAATCAAATGGTACATTTATTAACTTTTTAGATGGAAGTAATAACTTAATGGCTTATATGATACCTGGCGGAGGACTAGGTTTATATCACAATACTTCTAAAAAGTTTGAAACAACCTCAACAGGAGTAGATGTTACAGGAACACTTACTGCAACTACACTAGCAGGAACTTTATCAACAGCAGCACAACCAAACATTACAAGTTTAGGAACACTAGCATCTGCTTCAATAGGTTCTACTTTAACAATAAATAATACTGCTAGTTCAAGTTTTGGTAGTATTGAAATGTCAGGAACTTCAGGTGCTTTTATTGATTTAAAAACACCATCCTCAGATGATTTTGATATAAGAATCCAAACTTTTGGTACAGGTGGTGTTATTGATACAGGTTCAGGTGAAGTAACAATAAAAAGACAAGGTTCAACAAAACTAGCCACAACCTCAACAGGGATAGATGTTACTGGAACAGTGACATTTGATGGTGGTACTACTTCTGCTGACTTAAACTTTGGTGATAGTGATAAAGCAGTATTTGGAGCAGGTTCTG
>MDTB01167881.1_pt1 | contig 43520 bp, 44 predicted proteins | sample 811161 | NCBI WGS metagenome assembly MDTB01 (sample SAMN05326650, study PRJNA326480) | marine metagenome | isolation source: seawater | place: Mediterranean Sea | collected 2009 | reverse complement strand
TAAATATTTTCCTATTTTTTGTTTCGTAGTATCGTAAAAAAAATCAAAATAATTTTCTTTTAAGTTACAATAATTAAGAATTGTAACTGCTTTTGCTGACGCACCATAACCTATGATCTTTTTGTTATTTTTTTTTAGATTTTTTAATAATTTAATAAGACTTTGTTTAGAATTTTTCACTTTTTTTGAAAAATTTATATAACATGAAATCTTATCCAGTCCATACTTTCTTTCTATGTTTATATTTTTTTTAAGATTCAAAGAAAGTTTTAGTTTATCATTATCTATTTTTTTAATGTAGTAACGATTAGAACCACCATGAACTTTAATATTTTCAATATCATAAATTTCTAGATTATTTTTTTTTAGAATATTTTGTAGTGCGATTGAAGAAAAAACATAAATATGTTCATTATAGAATTGATCATATGAATTTTTTTTGATTGATTCTAAAAGTGAAGGTTCTTCAATAATAAGTACACCTTTGTCATCAAGAATTTTTGATATGTTAGAAAATACAGAATTATAATCTGATATGTGCGTTATAGTGTTTGCCGAAAATATTAAATCAAATTTTTTATGATTTTTAATCAATTTTTTTACTAACAAATCGTCAAAAAATCTCGCATAAACTTTAAGGCCCTTTTTTTTTGCTTCAATGGCTACATCACCACAAGGTTCTATGCATGTAATGTTTTTTTTATTGAAGTTAGATGCAAATGTTCCGTCATTACAGCCAATTTCTAAAATATTTCTAGGTTTAATTTTTTTTTTTATTTTTTTTGATAATTCTCGAAATAATTTTTCTACCAATTTTGATTTGGATGATCTGTAAGGATAAGATTTGTTAAACATTAGTTCTTTATTCACATGATTATTTATCATGACCAATTTTGATCTAGTATCGAATTTAATTTTTAATTTAATTAGAGGTGGAACATATTTTTTACTAAAATTGTTTGCAAGTGGTTGCATCCCAAGATCTAAAAAAGTTTTTATCATCTATTATTAATAAAATTTTCTATACTTTTTATTGTTCTATAATTAAAATCATCGTTTTCAAAGTTCTTTTGCTGAGTCATAAAAAGCTCATCAATATAATTTGAATTTTTTAAAAAAAAATTGATTTTTTCTTTCATATCTTCTGAAGAAGAAAAACAAGTCTTATCAAACAAATCTTTAAATACCTCGCTGCTATCATTATGTATAGATTGAAATAACAATCCCCCACTCTCAATAATTTTGGAACTTCTAGGGTAAATACATTTATCACTATTTTTGCTTCCGAAATCGACACAAATATTTCCTTTATACAAATTCTCTATATATTTATTTGAATAGTTGTTTTGTAATGCGTTAGGATATTTTTTTTTCCAATTAGATCCTACTAATATAAATTTTTCTTTGAGTAAATTATTCAACTCATATACAAGCTCAAATCTTAATAAAGATTTGATATCTATGTAAATTTTTTGAACTGGATCTATTTTTATATCAATAACATTAGACCAAAAATCGATCTTATCTAACAAATTTAGATTCTCTAAAATTTCTTTTTTATGATTTTTCCAAACTTTTAAAGATTTATCATTCTCTATTTCTTTATTTTCAGCAATATAAACAAAATTAAAATTTTTCTGAAATTTCTCTTTGTTGATTAAAGTAGGATAAAAAATCAATAATTTTGACTCATCTGTAAATATTGTACTTGCTGCAACAAAATTGTTTTTAAATTTTTTGTATTTTTCAAGTATTTTTTGAGATGTGCCACCCATCCAAAAATTTATGCTATTACTTTCCCTTTTTAAAAAATCTAAGCCGTCACAAGATATAAAAACCACTTTTTTTGATCGTATGAAAAAATATAAAATTTTACCTAAAAAATAAAAATATGGACCTGATAAATCTATTATACGAGTATCCTTAATTTTTTTACATCTTAGTATATTGTTTAATGAATTTTTTCTAAACCTGTGTTTAAAAATAAAAATTAAATATTTCATAAAATGATAGTAATACTATATTCATTATCATGAAAAAAAAAATTATTATAGCATATCTTTGCTCTCCCTACGTTCCAAAAAAAAATTTAAATAATTTTATTCATTATTATAAAAAATATAAGCCTGGTGTAAGTCATAAGCTTATAATATGTTTTAAAAATCTTACTTTAAATCAAATTAATTATTTTAGGAAAAAACTAAAAAAGATTAAACATGATGAATTTATTGATAAAGAAGAGAAAAATGACTTTGACTTTGGCACTAACAAAAGAGTAGCAACAAAATACAAAAATAATTTACTTTTTTTCATGAATGGACATTCCTATCCAGTAATTAAAAATTGGCTAAAGTTTTATAAGTCAAATTATAGACCAAAAAGAATAATCGTATCTACAGCATCATATGAGAGTATTTCATCTAAATCACTTTATAGACACCATTCAGATAATTATCTAAATTTCATTTATAAAATAATTAAATATCATTTTATGTTTCCCGTATTTCCAAACCCTCATATTAGAACAACAAATTTTTTAATATTAGGAAAAGATTTTTTAAAATATAAATATTTGGACCAAGTAGACACAAAAGAAAAGGCTTGGTGTTTAGAAAGTGGAAAAAATAGTATTTACAATTATTTTAAAAGAAAAAATTATAAAATTTATCTAGTTAATTCTAAAAATGAATTATTTACAGAAAAAAATTGGTACCAAAGTGAAACGTATGCTTTTAAAAACCAAGAAAAAAAAATTATGTCAGATAATCATGTAAGAAAATATTCTAAAATGCCGAAAAAAGATAAAATTAAAAAAAGATTTATAGTGTGGGGCTTTTAAAAAAAGCTATTAACATATTTACTTAAGGAAAAGAGGGGGATATTAGAAGATTAGTGTTTTAATAATTAATTTTTTGTTTTAATTACAAAGTATGAAAAAAGAAAATTTATTTATTCTGCTTATCTTTTTACCTTTGTTTTATTTGATTTTTAATTATCTAATAAATGATAATTTTTCTTATACGATTAATAAAGGAAGAGATAAAACTATTGATTTATTAATTTCTGAAAAAAAAAATGATAGTTTAAAATTAAAAATGTATGAAAAAGCTGTTGCTAATTATGGTTTTTTTGATGATAAAAATCTAAGGTTTTCAGATTGGTCAAAACGTAAAACTTTAAATGAAAAGTATGAGCTTATTTCAGTAGAAAATAAATTTATTAAAACTTTAGGTCCGAGATCATTTTTAGACGAATATAAAGAAAACTTATTTTTAGCAACAGGATCAGGTCATTTGTTTTATTCATCAATAAATGAGTATGTAGAAAAAATAAATTTAGATAAACATGAAGAAATGTACGGGAAAACAGACATTGTATTTAAAAAAATTGAAACAAACTTATTAGAAGGATTTATATTACCTAATCTAACACCCAAAATATATAAACTAATAAGAGCTCAATCGAAATCTTATGAACTGACATGGGTAAAAGATTCTCTAATTTTAAATAATAAAATTTATATATCTTTTGTAGCAATGAATAATAGTTGTTTTTCAAATGCGATACTTGAGGGTGAAATCAATTTTAAAAAAATTTTTTTTAAAAAAATTTTTGATACAAACGTATGTAATAAAGAGTGGCATAATCAAGTAGGAGGTAGGCTTTCAAATTATAAAGATAATAAAATATTACTATCAGTGGGAGATTGGCGCTCAATTGAGTCTTTAGATGCACCTGGTGATATAAAATTTCAAACAATGGCAGGTGAACCAGTTAAAAAAGATAATGAGAACAAAAAAAAAATTTTAACCACAGAAAATCCCCAAAACTTAAATAGTTTGATTGGTAAAATTATTGCAATAGATAGGAATACGTATGAACATTCAATTAAGTCTATGGGACATAGAAATCCAGATGGATTATTTTATGACTTTAAAAATGATGTGATTATTTCATCAGACCATGGTCCTCAAGGAGGTGATGAAATTAATTTAATAAGGAATTATTCAGTTAAAGAGGTACCAAATTTTGGATGGCCGATCTCATCTTATGGAGAACATTATGGTTTTCCAGAATCAAAAGAAACAAAAAAAAATACTTATGAGGTCTCACCATTATACAAATCTCATGAAAAATATGGTTTTGAGGAACCCTTGAAATTTTTTACACCTTCAGTAGCACCATCACAGCTTACACAAGTTGAAAAAAACAATATTTATAAAATCTACCTTGGAACCTTAGGTTGGGACAAAAATAGACTAGGCGTACATGCATTACATATATTTGAATTAAACAATAACTTCGAAATTAAAAATCATGAAATTATTGACTTAGGTGGAAGGGCTCGAGACATTTTATACATAGCTAGCAAAGATATAATTTTAATCTATCAGGAGTCTAATGGTAGATTGATAAATATAAATGAGATTAAAAATTAGGCATTCATAGAAATTACAGTAAATTAAGCAAAAATAATAAAAGAAAAAAAAGATTAGTGGTTTAAGGTTTTAAATAATAATGTTTACTGTTAAATAATTAATATGAATATACTAAAAAAAATAAACAGGTTTGCTTATATTCCTCGTTTAAGGTTTCCAACTGAAATCGAGTTCGAGCCAATTCAACTATGTAATGCCCTATGTTTCACATGCCCTTACACAAAGCTTCAAGAGGAAAAGGAATATAGAGGAAAAAGAATGGGTCGAGAGAATATTTCAGCCTTATTAACTGATTTTGGAAATCTTTTAAAAAAAAATAATTTTCAAGGAAAGGCCTTTGTTAATCCTTATAGGTATTCTGACCCTTTAATTTGTAAAGATTTAGATTTAGTTTTTGAGTTAGCTAGAAAGTTTAACTTTAAAGTAAGAATTACAACCAACGGTGTATCTTTTAACGAGAAAAATGCAGCTTTAATGAATGAATACATTGAATGCTTGGAAGGTATTATCAGCATATCTGTAATTGGATCGACCGCTGAAAAAATAAAAAAAAATATGAATGTGAATTTAGATATGACTCTTAAAAGACTTTCAAATGTTAAACTAAATTTTCCTAAGGTTGCATCAAAAATAAAAGTTGGGTTAGCCGAGGTTGACTCTGATGAGGAAGAAGAAAATGAATTTAATCAATTAATCGAAAAATTTAAGAGTATTGGTATTAAAACTTACAGAAAGAGAAAATGGATTAATAATAGGATCGCAGGAGAAAAAATTTCTCAGAACTCTGACCATTACATTGTTGGGTGTAATCTCTATAGAAATAAATTATTAAGAAGAATGGAAGTCATGTATGATGGAAGTGTGCTATTATGTGATGATGATGCAATAGGACGTAAAAAATTCGGAAACGTTTTTGAAGAAGGTATTGAAAAGATTTGGAATAATCAGTTATTAAATGAACATAAACTTGTATTCAATAAAAAGTTTTCAGAAAACAAAAATAAACTTATATGTAAATCTTGTTCTAGAGCCAACTGGGGTTTAAGGAATACCGGCCCTATAAACAGTATTCGAGAAATTGGATTTAAAAGTTCCATTAAAAAAATTGTTATAAATAATGTCGACTGGATATAACGTTCTTATATGCGGCTCTAGTGAAATTACTATAGATCATATATTAGCAATCCAAAATATAAAAAAATTTAATGAGATAGCTATTTATTCAAAAAACAAAGAAAAATGTTACCAATTTTCAAAAAAATTTAATTTGAAAGTTGTTAACTCTTTAACAAAAGATGAATTAAAACTTTTTAATTTAGCTGTTATCACATCATCTTCATCAAAACATCTTGAATATGTAAATATTATATCAGATCATATAAAAATTATTTTTGTTGAAAAACCTGTTGTTCCCAATTTAGAAGAGTTCAAAATATTAAAAGAAATTAAAAATAAAAAAAATATTTTTATAAAAGAAGTCAGTTTATTTAATAGTCAGAATGTAAATAAGTTATTTAATTTAATTGAATTAAATATTGAGAAATTTAGATTAACAAGTGACTTTCAAGATTTTAGAGGAAATGTAGATATTTTTAAGTCACCGATTTCAAACCATCTACCTCATTGGATTGATTTTGCTAATTTATATTTTAATAACGAATTTGAAGTTGAAAATACAAATTTTGAGTTATTTGATGAAAAATTAGGATTTCATAAAAAAATCTCTCTTACATTAAAAAACAAAGAACTAACTTTTTTGATTAAAATAAACATGAGTTCCAAGAACAATAAACAAAACATATTAAATTTTAAAAGTTCGAACATAATCATAAATTTGATATCTTTGCCATTAAATATTTTTTTTAGATGTTTTAATTCTTACTCTCCAGCAAATATTAAAGATAAGAAACGACGACTTATTAATTTTTATAAGACTGCAATAAATGAGGTGAATTTAAACCAGGATAATTATTTAATTTATATGGAAAAAAAAATAAAATTGATTGATGAGATTATAAGGTTAAGTAAGAAATAAGATAATTTATTTTAATTGTATCAATTCCAAACTTTCTTAAAATCAAATCTTTTTTTTAATTTTTGATAGTTTTGAGTGAACTTAATTATACTCTTTATTTCAGAGTATAACACCACTCCATCTTTTATGTATTCTTTTAAAGAGTGATTTTTTGATAAAACCATTAGTGGAATAATACGATAGTAACTACATTCTATTAATAACGAGGAATTAAAGGCAACTAAAATCTTAATCTTTTTTTTTTGAAATAATTTATAAATATTTTCTCTGTGAAAAATTTTGATGTTTTTATCTTCGCAAAATTTGAACAATTTCAAATTAATTTCATTGTTAGGTCTAAATTTGAAATATAAATCAAATTTATTTTGATCTTTTAAATTATTTATTAAATTTTTATATGTATTAAAATTTATTTTATCTTCTTCAATTATCATTAATCCCATTTTATTTGTCACACTTTTAATCTTATATTTTTTTAAAGGATTCTTTACTATAATTTCATTTTTCTTATAACTATTATTGATATTTAAGATTTTGTTTTTAAAATATTCGTTCCATACATAATATTTATCAAATTTATAATTTTTCAAATTTTTTTGAAATTTGAGTTCTTGTGAAATTCTTCCATGCATAAATCCTAAGGTTTTAATTTTAGTCTTTTCACAAGCTGGCAAAAAAAGTTCCATTAATCTATAATCATCAATCATTTTGAATTCTTTAATATTTGAAGATTTTAAAATTTTTGTGATATCTTTATAATATTCTTTCTTTGTTTCATTAGAATTTTTGTTAAAAAAATAATTTTTAAATGAAATTACATCATGTAAAGAATTAATTATGAAAATATTTTTTAATTTAAAGATTGCTTTAAAACTTAATCTAAATGATACAGATCTAACAAAATTTAAACTGTCTGATAATTTATCAATACCTATATCAGTAAATTTAATAGACCTATTATCAATTAATAAATTTGTATCTTTTAAAATAAAAAAATTTCCTCTTTTAATATCTGATCTATTGACCTTCCAAAGATTAAGATAAGATAAAAATAATAATACAAAATTTAAAATAAATTTGATTACAAACATCAATAAATATCTTTTATATATAATTTATACATGTTAATTAAGTATAATATTTTGTCTAAAATGAGATCGTTATCTAATTTAAAAATTTACATTCAGTCTAACCCACAACAAGAGCTTGCAGCAAAAGTATCCTCTTATTCTTTTATTAAATATGGCTTCAAAAACGTTGAAATACTTAAATTACATGAGATCAATTCTTTAAAAGATAAATTTGGAAAAAAATATTTAAGAAATGGAAGTATGACAAGATATGATCCAAATGATCTTCAATCTTTTACTTTTTTAAGGTTTATACCACCCAAAATACACAATGATTTTTGTTTAGTAATTGATCCAGATGTATTTCTTGTAAAAGACCCAACTTCTGAATTACTAAAATGTATTACAAATAATAATTTTAAAATGTTTTGTACAAATAAAGATGGAAAAATTAAATCAGAAGTTTGCTTAATAAATTGTAATAAATTTAATTTATGGGATTTCGATGAACTTATTGAAGAGATGTTTTTAGGTAAAGTTGATTATCAAGATATAATAAATTTTAATTTTTTAAGTGCCAATAAAATCGGTAATTTAAATGAAAATTTAAATGTGTGGGATAATTTAAATGATAGTACAATATTTTTGCATACAACAAATCGAATTACTCAACCTTGGAAACAAGGGCTCAAAGTTGACTTTAAAATACATGCCTCTAGGTATAACTATCTTAAGAATTTTTTAAGAAAAGTATCAGGTTTAAAATATAATAAAAAATTATTTCAGAGTAGGTATATTCAACATCCAAATTTGGAAGTAAATAATTTTGTAAAAAATATATTTAAAGAGGCTATTGATAACAATTATTTAAATATTAATGAAATTGAACATTCGATTAAGAATAATTATATCTCAAAATTTTTTATTGATAATTTGAAATTCAAAAAAAATTTAAATGATTAAAAAAATTTTATCTTTTTTTTTAAAAACAGTTTTATCAAGTTTTGTAAATAATTTTTTAAAGAAAAAGAACTTTTTAATAATATTTAGAAATGGTGCAGCGATTGGAGATCATGTTTACATGAGTAGTGTACTAAGGGAAATAAGCTTACAAAAATCGAAGAAAATTTTATTATTTAGTAATTATTTTAATTTATTTTTAAATAATCCTAGAATCTATAAACTTTTTAAAATTAAAAGAAAAAGCATTATTTGGTTTTTATTAAATAACCTGAAAGGAAATGCAATTTTAGAATTTCATAGCTTAAAAGCTACAAGGAAAAGTCATTTTGATGAAAAAAAATATTTCTTATATTACCACAAAAATAACAAAATTCACCTAGCACGAGCAATGTCAGAACATTTTAATTTAAATCTGCAATATTCAGATTTAAAAAACGAATTTTTTTTTTCAAACGATGAAGTTTTAAACTTTAAGAATAAATTAAATTTACCAAAAAATTATGCCTTAATTCAATCAACAAGTAAACAATCTTTTACAAATAACAAGGAGTGGAAAGTTAGCGGTATGCAAGCAATTGTAAATTTTTTTAACAATATAAACTGGATTCAAATTGGTCAAACTGGTGAACCACTATTAGATAATTGTAAAAATTATCTAGATTTAGATTTAAGAGAATTAGCTTATGTTATAGATAAATGTGATTTTTTAATAACTTACGAAGGTCTCTTTAATCATTTGGCATCTTGTTTCAACAAAAAAAATTTTTTAATACATACCGGTTTTTTACCTGTTGAAGCTTTTTACTATAAAAATAATATTTTGATTGAAAAGAACTCTGGAATGGGTTGCTACCCTTGTTTCGAACTAAATTGTCAAACCCATAATTCTTCATGCCAGAAAAATATAACTGAGGAATTTGTTATAGACAAAATTAGACGAAATATCCAATGAAACTAATTAATTAAATAGAAATATATTGACTGTTCAATAATTGAACATTATCTTAAATCTTTATGTTTAAAATTTTAAAGAACGTTTTACAAGCAACAAACGTTAATAAAAAAATTTTTTTATTTAATATATTTGGAATGCTTGTTATCGCTCTGTTTGAGATTATTAGTATAGGATCAATTTTTCCTTTTTTAACCTTAATCTCACAGGATAAAAAAGTATTATTAGATAAATTCCCTATTTTAGAAAATGTTGGCCTTGATATGTTTGATTTTTCAAATCTAATATACTTGGGATTAATTCTTATAATTATAATTTTTATTTTAAAAAATTTAACAATTTTTATTTTTGGATATTTTCAAAAAAAACTTTTTATAAATATACAAAAAATTAATTCTACTAAAGCAGTAAACTATTACTTGAGTTCAGATTTTAATAAAAAAATGGACAGTCCTCATATCTTAAGAAATATGGGTTATATAAATCAAATTTTTGGTTGGCTAAGCTCAAGCTTTAGTATCATAATAGAAAGTTTAATTCTTTTTTTTATCACGTTATTTTTACTTATGATTAGTTTTAATGCTACACTGATTATAATATTTTTTGTCATATTAACATCTGGATTATTTAGACTCGTTTTTAAGAAAAAAATTAATTTTTTCAGTAACGAAAATAATATTTTAATTAAGTATAATTATAAGCATTTACTCAATATTATAAACGGATTAAGAGAGATAATCATCTTTAATAAGGAAAAGCATTTCTCAAATTTATATACCAAAAGTTACGATAATATGATGTCACTTAATTTTAAAATTAAGGTTATTGAATTTATACCAAGAATCTTATTAGAAATTATTTTTATATTAATCTTTTCTTTTTTTTTGGTTTTCATGTTCAATAAATTTCGTGATTTTGACTTAATTCTACCTTATATAGGGGTTTATTTTGCGGCCGCTTTAAAAATTTTACCCAGTATCTCTAAATTAATAATAATGGCTAATGGTCTTAGATATTCTTCAAAACAAATAGATTTTCTTTTTGAGGAGAATGAAAAAATTAAACTTAATGAATTAAAACAAAAACAAAAGGGAGTTGCAAAAAGTATAGATGATTTTAATGAAATAAGATTAGAAAATTTAAGTCTAAATTATGATAAAAACTCAATTCTTAAAAATATTAATTTGATATTTAATAAAAATAAGTTTTATGGAATTAAAGGAAAGAGCGGAAGCGGGAAAACATCTTTATTAAATATTTTAACTGGCCATTTAAAACCATCATCGGGAAAAATTCTTATTGACAAAGTTGACTATTTAAACTTTGGTAACAATTGGAAGAAATGTGTAAGTATTGTGCCACAAGAAGTATTTATTATTAATGACACAATTGCTAACAACGTGGCTTTTGGAGAAAATCCAGATAAAGTAAATAGATCAAAAGTAAAAGAAGTTCTCAATATTGCTGAACTAGGTGAATTTGTTAGCTCGCAAAAAGAAGGTGTTGATAGTGAATTGGATGAAAAAGCTTCAAATATCTCGGGGGGCCAAAAACAAAGAATTGGAATAGCAAGAGCACTATATAAAAATCCCAAATTGCTTATATTAGATGAGCCGACGAGTTCGTTAGATGAAAAAACATCAAAGAGTTTCATTAATACTCTTAATAAGATTAGGAAAAATATCATAATAATTATAGCTACTCATAATTTGGAAAATTTAGATCATTGCGATGAAATTTATGAGATAAGGAATAAAGATTTTAAATTAAGTAGTCAAAAAAATGATAAAAGTTAAAATAGTATTAGATAGATTTACCTACTACTTAGCTAAAATAGTAAAAAAATCTGAAAAAAAATTTTCAACAACATTTTTTTATCTTTTTCCATTAAGAATTTATTTAAGATTCTTAGAAAAAATATACTTTAAAAAAGTTGATCAAACTTTTTGTAAAATTTCAAATTATTTTGTTCCAGAAAAATTTAAAAATTATAATAAAATCCTAGTGATATCTGGTGGCCTAGGTTTCGATGTAGAATTTGAAAAAAAAATGATTGAAAGTAAAAACATTTCTAAGATACTAGCTTTTGACCCACTTGAGCTTAAGGATGAGATAACTAATAGCTTAGATAGTCAAAAAGTAAAAGTATTTAAAAGACCTCTATATATTTCATCATCAAAAGTAAAAATTTTTAAACCCTATGAAAAAAACAAAAATCCCAATGTCTCAATTGATGGAGTTTACACTGATAGTTCAAATTATGAATATGCAAGATCAATAGATATTTTAAGTGTTATAAAATATTCCAAATTTTCTAAATATGATTATAAAATTTTAAAACTTGATATTGAAGGTGTTGCAGATCTAGTGATAGGAAGATTATTAAATAATCAAGTATTTGCAGATGTATTTTGTTTTGAATTAGAAAGACCAACAAGCATATTTAGACAATTTAACTACTTTGCTAGATTTTTCAAACTTGTAAAAATAATGAAAAAAAATTATAAAATCTATTATTTCACTAATCAAAAATTGGGTCATAGATTAGAGTTAGTTGCAGTGAGAAATTAAAGAATGAATAGTTTAAACGTATTAAGTAATTATAAAAAAGAATTTTATTTTGACAAACCTTTCCCTCATATAGAGATTGATAACGCTTTAAACAATGATATTTATAAAAAACTTGAAGATGAATATAAAATTATTGTTTCATATCTTAAAAAAAATCATAAGTTTGAAAATAATATAAGACTACAGGTAAATTCAAAAAAAATACTAGAAGATAGTTTTTTTAAAAAAACGATTTGGTATGATTTTGTAAAATTTCATACTTCAAAAGAATTTTTTAATCAAATTGTAGATATATTTGAAAGAGACATAGGTTTTAATTATTCAACCATTAATATTGATAAATCTAAAGAAATTTTAGGTATACGTTCAAATGAATTGAAAAATAATAAAAGTAATTTTGTTATCGATTGTCAGCCAGGAATAAATACTCCTGTAAAACAAAAATCCTCTGTACGTGGACCACATGTCGATAATCCTGTTGAATTAATAGGTGGATTATTTTATTTAAAAAATGATAACGATCCCGCAATAGGTGGAGATTTGAATCTTTTTGAAAGTTCAAAAAAAATTTATTTTAAAGGTAAAGCAGAAGTTGATAACGAAAAAGATTTAAATTTAGTAAAGACTATTAAATATACAAAAAATAAATGTGTGTTTTTTTTAAATACTTTAAAAACTTTGCATTCAGTGACTCCAAGAAGTGAAGGGATTTATACAAGAAATTTAATAAATTTTGTTATTGAAAATTACAATATTAAAAATGGATATTTTCAAATGCCTAGAAAAAGTAATCTTTTAAAAAAGATTTTAAATTTTGTTAATTAAAAAATTTAATTATTCAAAATAAGATATTGACTGGTCAATAATGTAGTTGACATCATAAAATATTTTCATAGAAGGAATGATGTTTAAACTTTTAAAACATAAAATAATTATTTTTATTTCTTCAATTTTGTTACTATTTTTAATTTTTAAAGTAGGAACCAATTCTATTGGAAATAATCAGTCTTTTATGTGGTTAAAATCCTTACTACCTGAAAAAATAAAGACAGAATTAAAAAAAACAATATTTGCACGTAAAACAATTGAAAGTTTAAACAGAGAAACAAGCAATCTTAAAAACACAATCTTAGAAATGAATGATGAATTATATAATGTCCAAAAATTTCTAATAGATGATAATAGTTTTTCTTTTACATTTGTTAAAGATAAAACAATCAATAAAAAATATCATGTTCAGTTTTTTCAAAACTCATTTTTTAAAAATACAGGACCTAGAGCCTTTTTTGATGTTTTTCAAAAAGATATAATTTTAATGAATGGAAACGGAAGTGTTTTTTATTCTAAATTTGATAATTTTAAAAATAATATAAATGACGATTTAAAATTTAGTATGATTAAAACAAATATTTCAAAATTCATAGATCCAGAATTTGCCATTGATTATCAAACTATTGTAAAAGACTTTATAATTATTAATGAAAAAATTTTTGTTTCATATATTAAAAATGACAATGATAAAGGTTGTCTAGAAAATTCTGTTATTAAAGCAAAGTTTGATTTCGATAAAATTTTTTTTGAAGAATTTTTTTCAACAAATGTATGTAATAAAGTTTACGATAATCAAGTCGGTGGAAGGCTCAGCAATTATAAAAACGACAATATATTATTAACGATTGGTGATTGGCTAGCTTACGAAGGAATACACAATAATATAGATCCAGAGGCGGATGTGCCAAATGATAATCCACAAAATAAAGATAGTTTTATTGGTAAAATAATTTCAATAAATATAGATACAAAAAAATCTAAAATTCTTGCCATGGGATCTAGAAATGCTGATGGAATTTTTTATGATAAAATGAATGATTTAATTATTTGGTCTGAACATGGACCTAAAGGAGGAGATGAAATCAATTTTCTGACAAAAGAACAGCTCAATAAGGATTTAAATGAAAATAATTATGGATGGCCCATATCTTCATATGGAGAACATTATGCTCATCCTGGAGGTGAACATTGGTATAAGATTGCACCACTAAATAAATCTCATGAAAAATATGGATTTGTAGAACCTTTAAAATATTTTGTACCTTCGCTTGGTCCATCCCAATTAATAAAAATTGATAATAAAATTTACCAAGGAATGCTTGGATGGGATCTTTCCAGAGATGGAGTAAAATCAATATTGGTTTTTACATTAGACGATAAGTTAAATGTTATTGCTGAGGAAAAGATTTTTTTAGGTTCTAGAGTTAGAGACATTAAATTCCATGATACTTTAGGTAAAATGCTAATATTTCTTGAAGAAGATGGTATTATTGCCCTATTAAAAGATATATCACTTTAATAATCTATTGACTGTTCAATTATTGAACAGTATTTTCTTTTTAATGAATAAAAATCCAGATTATTTAAATATATTAAGAAAACTTCAAAATAGTCCAAATTCAACACAGAGAGAGATTGCAAAAGATTTAGGATTAAGTTTAGGAAAACTTAATTATTGTTTAAGGGCCCTTAGACAAAAAGGTTACATTAAATTTAAAAACTTCAAGAAGAATAAAAATAAAATTAATTATATTTATATTTTAACTCCTAAAGGAATTGAAACAAGACTCAAATTAACAATAAAATTTATGAAAAGAAAATTTATAGAATACGATGAGCTCAAAAAAGAAATAAAAAAACTCAAACAAAAAAGCAACTAAAAATGATTAAAATAAATAAAAAAAAATTATTCAATAACAAATCAATTCTTATAACTGGGGGCACAGGTTCATTTGGTAATGCTTTTGTTGAATTTTTATTAAAAAATTTCAAACCTAAAAGAGTAATTATCTATTCTAGGGATGAATTAAAACAATCAATAATGTCAAAAAAATTTCATGTCGAAAAATATAAATGTATGAGATTTTTTATTGGGGATGTAAGGGATGTTGATAGATTAACGATGGCAATGCAAAATGTTGATTTTGTTATTCATGCTGCAGCTTTAAAACAAGTTGATGCTTCAGAATATAATCCTATCGAATGTGTTAAAACTAATGTTGGTGGTGCTGAAAATGTAGTCCGTGCATCTATAAATGCCGGTGTTTCAAAAATAATAGCTCTCTCTACAGATAAAGCATCAGATCCAATCAATCTATATGGATCTACAAAATTAACATCAGATAAAATATTTGTCTCATCAAACAATATAACGGGATCAAACAAACAAATTTTTTCTGTTGTAAGATATGGTAATGTCATTGGTTCAAGAGGTTCGGTAGTTCCGTTTTTTAAAGAAAAAATTAAAAAAAGTAATATCCTTCCAATAACTGATTTAAATATGACTCGGTTTTGGATTTCGCTAGAAGATGCTGTTAAATTTGTTTTCCTAAGCTTTTTAAGAATGAAGGGTGGTGAAATATTTGTTCCAAAAATACCTTCTGCCAAAATTACTGATCTAGCAAAAGCAATTTCTTCAAAAGCAAAATTTAAAATTGTTGGTATTCGACCAGGAGAAAAATTGCACGAAAAAATGTGTTCAATTAATGAATCTAGATTAACTTTGGAATTTGATAAATTTTTTTTGATAAAACCAAGTATTACTTTCTTTGACAAAACAATTGATTATTCAAAAAATAACCTTGGAGAAAGAGGTAAAAAAGTTGAAAAGGAGTTCGAATATAGATCAGATAATAACCCAAATTATCTTTCAATTTCAGAACTAAAAAAATTTATTAAAGATTTTTAATAAAAAATTAAAATGATACCTTACGGAAAACATCATATTGATAAAGAAGATATTAGGAATGTTGTCGAAATTTTAAAAAATAAAAATTTAACTCAAGGAAACGCTGTAAATAAATTTGAAAAAGCAATCTCAAAAAAAGTTGGTTGTAAATATGCTGTAGCGGTTTCAAGTTGTACAGCAGGTTTGCATTTGTCAGCCATAGTCGCTGGATTAGATAATAACTCAAAATTATTGACCTCGCCTCTTACTTTTGTTTCAACTCCTAATTCAGCATTATACTGTGGATCAAAAGTTGTTTTTTGTGACATAAATCCAAAGTCAGGAAATTTAAGTGTGTCGAGTTCTAGAGAAACAATAGAAAATGACAAAAAGATTAAAGCTATTGCACCTGTGCATTTTGGGGGTGTTCCAGCAGATATGGAAAGTTTAAGTAAAATAGCGAAGAGACATAAACTATTTGTATATGAAGATGCCGCTCACGCTCTTGGCTCTAAATACTTTGACGGAACAATGGTTGGAAATTGTAAATATTCTGACATTACTGTATTTTCCTTTCATCCAGTAAAATCAATCACGACAGGTGAAGGGGGTATAATTACAACAAACAAAAAAGAAATTTATGAAAGACTTAAAAGATTAAGAACTCATGGTATAGAAAAGAACAATCTAAATTTTAAATTTAAAAAAGACTCTTATACAAACAAACTTAAAAATCCTTGGTTTTATGAAATGCAGGAGCTTGGTTATCATTACAGAATAACGGATATTCAATGTGCCCTCGGAATTTCCCAAATTAAGAAATTAGATAAATTTATTTCAAAAAGAAAATTAATTGCAAAAAAATATGATAAAGCTTTTGAAAAAGAAAAAAATTGTGAAATTTTTCAAAAAAATCTAAAAAAAGGAAGTTCCCATCATTTGTATATTTTAAAAATTAATTTTAAAAATATAGGAATTTCCAGAGCAGAATTTATAAACAAACTCAAAAGAAGGGGAATAATGACTCAAGTACATTATATTCCAGTAAATATACAGCCTTATTATAAAACAAGATTTCCAAAATATATAAAGTTAATTGAAACTAAAAAATATTATGAAGAAGCTTTATCAATACCAATTTATTATGATCTAAATGAAACAGAACAAAATTACGTAATCAATAATATTAAAAAATTAATAAAGCAAAAATTGTAAGCAATGAAAGAAGTTTGTATCTTAGATTATGGATCGGGAAATGTAGGATCTGTTTTTAACTTAATAAGAAATATGAAATATAAATGTAATATTTCTAATGATCCTAAAATAATAAAAAAATCTACACACATAATTTTACCTGGAGTAGGTTCATTTGGTGAAGCAATAAAAAAAATAAGAAAGAAACTGCCCTTAAAGATTATTGAAGATGAGGTTTTAAATAAAAAAAAACCATTCTTAGGTATATGTGTTGGTATGCAAATCTTAGCAGAAAAAGGAGAGGAATTTGGAAAACACGTAGGACTAGGCTGGATCAAAGGACGAGTTAAAAAGATTAGGGCTAAAAAACTCCCTCATATAGGTTGGAACAATTTATTAATAAAAAAAAAAAGTTTACTAATTGATGGTATTCAAAATGATGATGACTTTTATTTCGTAAATAGTTTTCATTTTGAAATAAGTGAAAAAAAAAATATAATAGCTAATACTAAATACCATCATTCTTTTTGCTCAGTGGTTCAAAAACAGAATATTTTTGGAACACAATTCCATCCAGAAAAAAGTCAAAATGCTGGAAAAAAATTAATTACAAATTTTTTAAATTTTTGATGATAAAAAAAAGATTAATTCCAATAATATTAATAAATAATGGATTTTTAGTTCAAAGTAAAAATTTTGGAAATTATCAAAATTTAGGAAATCCTATTCATGCTGTTCAAAGATTAAGCGAATGGGGATCAGATGAAATTATATATTTAGATATAACCAAAAATAATTCCTATGATATTAAAAGAGATGATTTAAAATATAAAAATAGTCTAAATTTTTTGAGTATCATTAAAAAAGCCTCAAAAGTATCCTTTATGCCAATGACTGTTGGGGGTAAAATAAATTCAGTAAAAGATGTTGAAAGAAGATTTCAAGTTGGTGCTGATAAAGTTTCTATAAATTCAGGTGCAATAAAATCTCCGAAACTTATAGAGTCAATAGCAAAAGAGTTTGGCTCTCAGTGTGTGGTTATCTCTATAGACGTAAAATTAAACAAAAACAAATATGAAGTTTACTCAAATGGAGGTCAAAAAAAAACTACTTATGAATTATCTGAATGGATTAAAATAGTCAACGATTATGGAGCAGGAGAAATTCTATTAAACTCTATTGATAGAGATGGTTCTAAAACTGGTTTTGATTTAAAACTTCCGAAAAAAGCTCAAAATATTTCAAAGATACCTTTGATAATATGTGGGGGAGTAGGTAAATGGGAACATTTTTATCAGGCTTTTAAACTTAATAATGTTGAGGCAGTAGCAGCAGCAAATATTTTTCATTATAATGATCAAAGTGTTTATCTTGCAAAAAAATTTTTATTTCAAAAAAAAATCAATATTAGGAAACCATATACTTTAAAAATATGAATATAATAATGAATTATTGTTCAAAATGTCTTTATCCTCAAATTGCTGTTAATTTGAGTATTGATGAAAACAATGTGTGTAGTAGTTGTAAAAGTCATCAAAAATTTTTTAGCCTCAAAAATTCTTTTTGGAATAAAAGAAAAAAAATTTTAAAAAAAATTCTTTTTGAAAATAAAAGAAAAAATAAAAGTAATTATGATTGCTTAATTCCTGTCAGCGGTGGAAAAGATAGTTATTATCAAACTCATATAATTACTAAAGTTTTTGGATTGAAACCTTTATTAATGACTTATGATGGCAATAATTGGCTACCTGAAGCAGAATATAACAGAAACCAAATGAAAAATATCTTTAATATAGATCATATAATGTGGAGCCCAAACACTGAAGTAATAAAAAAGTTGAACAGATTAGCATTTATTAAAATGGGAGATATGAATTGGCAAAATCATTGTGGAATTTTTACAGCACCTATAATTACAGCTATCAAATTTAAAATTCCTTTAATAATTTGGGGTGAAACTGAGTGGGATATATCAGGTATGTATGATCCTGATGATTTTGTAGAATTTAGTGCACGGAGTAGACATGAACATTCACTAAGAGGTTTTGAATGGAAAGAATTTATTAACAAAACAAAAAAAAACTATCTAAATGAAAAAGATCTTCTTTGGGCAAAATACCCAAGTGATGATGAAATTTTAAAGGTAGGAGTAAGAGGACTTTATATTGGGAATTTTTTTAAATGGGACGGAAAAAAAAATGCTGAATTTGCAATGAAAAATTATTCTTGGAAACAATCAAAAAAACCTTTTGAAAGAACTTACAGAAGGTTTTCTAATTTAGATGATAGATACGAGAATGGTGTGCATGATCTAATGAAATTTATAAAATTTGGATATGGAAGATGCTCTGATCATGGCTCCAAAGATATAAGAAATACACATATTTCAAGAAACCAAGGTATAAAACTGGTGAAAAAATATGACCATGTAGTTTCGAAAGATTTATATCATTGGTTAAATTATGTTGAAATGAAAGAAGAAGAATTCTGGAAAATTGCTGATACTTTTCGAGATCCAAGAGTGTGGTGGATAAAGAATGGACAATGGTACAAAAATAATATTTGGGGTGGAGTGAGTGCATACGGAGATGTCAATTTGAACAATGCTCAAATTAAAAAATTTAATATTAGACAAGAAAAATTATTCAATAACAAATAATTATGAAAAAAAGATACATTTGTGTTATTCCAGCCAGAAAGGGCAGTAAAAGGATTAAAAATAAAAATATTATAAAAATAAATAATAAACCAATAATTTCATATGTAATTTCCACAGCAAAAAAAACAAATCTTTTTAAAGAAATTATTGTTAGCACTGACTCAAAAAAAATTAAAAAAATTTCTGAAAAGTACGGTGCTTCTGTTCCATTTATAAGAGACAAAAATATTTCAGGTGATCATTCACTTTCTATTGAAGTACTTAAAGATGTAATTAAGAAAAGAAAAATTCAAGATAAATATATATTCTTTTTTTATCCAACAAGTATTTTAGTCAATTTTAACGATATAAAAAGAGCATTTAGCATTTTTAAAAGAAAAAAAGCTGATTGTTTAATTTCAGTTAAAGAATTTGAATCTAATCCTCTAAGGATGTTATTTAGTGATAATAATTTTGTAAAATTTAAATTTAAAAAATATCAAAAAAAAAATAGTCAAAATTTAGAAAAATTTTATTTTGATGCTGGTTATTTTTATATTTTCAGAACAGAACAGTTGATAAATTCAAGTAAATTCTTACCTAAAAAAACTATCATGTATAAATTGAAAAAATATTCATCAATAGATTTGAACGAACCTGAAGATTTAAAATTTCTAAAGTTTTTATTTAAGTACAATTCCAATGGTAAATTCTAATGGAAAATATCACTGTATGTATACCAACTTATAAAACTAATATTGAAAATTTAAAAAAATTCTTAGGAAAATTATTTAAGTATTGCTTTAAAAATGAAAAACTATATTAGGATTAAATGATTATTTTAGGTATTTCTTGGGGATATAATTCTAGCTGTTCGTTAATGATTGATGGAAAAATAGTTGCTGCTCAACATGAAGAAAGGTTTAAAAGAATAAAAAACTTTGATACCTGGCCAGGAGAATCTATTAAATCATGTCTTAAAATAGCAAATATAAATTCAAAAGATATAGATGCTGTTGTTTGGGCAGGAAAAGATACTTTAGTTCCATACTATTTTTTGACTAATAGATACTCAAGTTTTTCATATAAAGATATGATGGATGAACAATATAAATATTGGTATCCAAAAATTTATAAAAATAAGCAACCAAAATACCTTTCAATATTTAAAAATAAAATAAATTTAAATCAAAAGCCTAGTAAAGATTTTCTTAAAAAAATTAAATCAAATTATGACAATAAAAAAGGATTATATTTAATGAATGAAATTAGATATCTTCTTGTAAAAAAAGAGTTGGGAATTCCAAAAGAAAAAGTTTTTTTTGAAGAACATCATGAATGTCATGCCTTTTATTCCCTTTCAAAAGTTTACAATAATAAAAAGAAATTTTTAGTTTTTACTTTAGATGGTTCGGGGGACACTGGAATTAATTGTACTGTCTCAATATTTGTAAATAAAAAATTAATAAGACTTTTCAGTACTAAAAATTTTATTTTAGGAAGAATTTATAGACATATTACATTGTTGTTGGGAATGAAGTGGGGTGAGCATGAATATAAAACAATGGGACTAGCTCCATATTCTAGCAAAAAATATTCAGAGACTGCATACAATATATTTAAAAAATCTTTTAAAATACATAATTTTAGAAAAATAAGCCTTAATTTAAAAGATTGTTTTTTTCACTTCATGAAACCCTTGTCCTATTGCAGATTTGATGGGATTGCACAGGGATTACAAAAATTTGCAGAAGAATCCATATTAAAATGGTTTAAAATTTGGATTAATAAAACAAAAATTTATGACATTTGCTATTCTGGTGGGGTGTCAATGAATGTAAAAGCAAATCAAGAAATTATTGAAAAAATCAAAAAAATTAAATCTTTTCAAGTTATGGGTGCTGGCACAGACGACTCTCTTTCTATAGGTGCTTGCTATGCATATGCTAACAGAAAAAAACAAAAAGTTAAACACTTAGAAAATCTTTATCTTGGTTATAGAGTTCCAAATGATGAGATCACAAAAATTGCAAAAAAAATAAATAATAAAAAATATAAAATTATAAAAAATCCAAGTAATAAAATTATTGCAAATTACCTTTTCAATGGAAAAATTTTAGGTAGATGTTTTGGTAAAATGGAATTTGGAGCAAGAGCACTTGGTAATAGATCCATATTGGCAAATCCCTCCTCTTATGAAACTATAAAGAAGATTAATCAAAAAATAAAATCTAGAGATTTTTGGATGCCTTTTGCACCCTCTGTTATTGAGGAGGAGGCTAATAAATATTTTAAAATATCAAAAGGATGTGACTATACTCAAATGACTGTATGTACTCATTCAAAAAAAGATAGAACAAACATGATACCAGCTGTGCTTCATCCTGGAGATAATACTGCACGAATACACTTAGTTAAAAAATCATTAAACAAAGAATATCATGATTTGATTAAAGAATTTAAAAATTTGAGTGGATCTGGAATTTTGCTTAATACATCGTTAAATCTTCATGGAAAACCAATTGCAAGAAATGCCATTGATTGTTTAGAAATCTTAGAAAAAAGCGATATAGATGGTATTCAAGTTGAAAATATTTTAATTCTTAAAAAAGTTAGATAAATAAGCAATAAATATCATTATTTTGTAAATAAAAATTTTCATCATGAATAAAACTAATTTTTTTTAGTTTCTCATAAACATCTTTTTGAATGATATTCTCTGGTTGGATTTTTTTTTTTCAATTCTGTATGGTAACTTTATTTTTTTATTTGATAATGATAAATTATTATAACTCAAATCTTTGAATTTCGACTTTTTCATAAAATCTATTATCATTAACCTTCGTGTCATAGAACCGTTTTCATAACTACCTCTATGCTGACCATTGGCATCGAATAATGTGCAATCACCAATTTGATGCTTAAAATGAATGCTATTCTTTTTATGTGATATGTTTTTTTTGAATATTCTAAATTCCTCAAATAGCTTAGGTTTATATAAATTTTTATGGGACTCTGATAAAAATAAAGTTGGTTGGGAACCATCCCCCTCAACACAAATTAAAAGATTTATTTTGTGACCTAAATTATCAGTGTGCCAGCTATTAGAGATGTTGTCTTTTGATTTTTCAATTTTTGTCTCCAAAAAACTTGCTGAGCATATAATTATATCATCATTAAAATATTCATTTATCTTTTTTGAAAAATTATTATCAACAAATTGCAGAATTTCAAAAAAATAATCTAAATTATATTTTTGTTGTTCATTAAAAAAAGAATTAAGAGTTTTTAATAAATTAATTGGTATCTTTTTTTTGAATATTTCATAACCATTTTTTTGGAGACTATTATCGGAATTACAAATTCTCTTATTAATATCTAAATCATGTTTTTGAATATAATTATAATATTTCCTCCGGTTTATATAATTCTTATAAGAGTTTATTAGCTTTTTCATATTTTATTTTTTTTTTCAAAAATGACCTCTTGTTGATTATCATCTAGATAAATTTTAAATTTTTCAAAATCTAACAACTTATGATGTTTAACAAAATTAATTATTTCATTTAAATCTATAATATTGAAAAAACTTAAAATTGCGTCTTGGTTGTGTTCCTCATAATTTTTTCCCAAACAGTATTTATATAGATTTTCAATAAATTTACCTTTTGTAATAAATTTTCGTAATAGTAAATATAATATTAATTTTGATATTGAAAAATTGTATTGATTTTTAAATTTAATAAATGCTTCTGTTGAGAAATTTTTATTATTGAAATCTATAATTATTTTTTTTGAAATCTTAGATAAGATTAGAATAAAAAGCTTATTTTTAATCATATCAATAACACTTAATTTATCATTTGCTTGTTCGCTGTTAGTAACAATATTGGCAATTTTATTACAAGTATCGTTATTAAAACCATATGTATTTTTTAAAAAATTTTCATTACTAATTTTTGATTTATTTTTAATAAAATTACAAATATTTTTAAAATTTTTTAAACTTAATTTTGAATAAAATTTTACAAAAGGATGATCTTGAAAAATATAATGATGATCTTTGTCAAAAGAATCGTAAAATGTTGCTACATCTAAATCAAAAAAGATAGCTTCTAAAGCTACGTTATCTGGTGCAGAAATTACTTTGTACGATTTATCTAAACAATAAAAAATATCACTTTCTAAATTTAATTCAACGTTAGAAAATTTATTCAAGATTCTCTCATAATTTTTCTTAAAATTTATATCTAATGGATATGGTCTTAAAATAAAACTGATATCTTTATTTTGTTGAATTAGATCTATATATAATTTCAATAAAGACTTGGTATATTTGTAATCTTTAGCTTTATCAAAAACATTAAAACCAGTATAAATCCCTTCTGGGATATTTTTAAGAGAAGCTTTAAAACCTTTTTTACTTTTTAAATTTTTTAAGGAAAAAATTGGACCGTTAAGAACTAACAAAACTTTATCTTTATTAAATGATTTATTTAAAAAATGTCCTTTTTTTTTTACATTATTCAAATATTCATATCTTGGGTTTCCTGTTACAACAATATTCTTATCTAATTCAAAATTTTTTAAATAAAATTTTTTTGTATCATTACTGAGAGTAAAAAAATTTTTAATAGTTAAAAATGATTTTTTATTCAATAAATTATTAGAAGCTTTTTTAATAAGTCTTTCATGAAAAATAATATAGTCTTCTTCGTGTAAAGCAAAATAGTTACATTTTAAAAACTGAGACAAAATAATAAAAAGTTCTGAATTTGCCCAAATATCTTTATAAATAATAGTTCTATTTTGATTATTAAACTTTGAAAAATCCTTTATTAAATTAATCAAAAATACTTTTAAGGATGACAATTTTACAGTTTTTACGTTAGGTTTATTTATAATTTTAGAACAAAGTATAATTTTAGAAAAAAATTCTACTTGTTTATTTTCATAAATGACATCAATATCCATAGTCATTCCAAGTTAATACTTGTTTCGTACACACTGCTGTAAAATAATCTAATTTTTTTTTATTTATTGCTACAAATTTTGAAATATTATAATTCTTATTATCAATTAATTCTGGGCTTACTAAACATAACTTAAATTTTTTACTTAAATTTTGAATTTGTTTAACACTTAAAGGTATTTTATTATCAAAACTGTCAACCCAAATCCATCTTATCTTATTCTTAAAATAATCTAAATTTTCTATTTTTTCATACTTCGAAATTCTTAAACACAAATTTGGGTATTCTTTTTTTTTTAAATTCTTTAAAATTGTTGGAATATTTACATCGAGAAAAAAATAATTTTTAATTTTTTTTTTTTTAATTAAATTAAAGATTTTTTTTTCTATACCCTCCTCTTTTACATTAAAAATTATGAATCTATTTTTAAAATTTTTCAAATAATTGCTTAAGAAAATATTTTTTTTGAAAGGTTCATGTCCAACAATTAAACTTTCTTTAAATGATCTAATATCTATTTCTACACCATATTTTTCATCTATTTTACTTAGTTTGTAATTGGAATTTATTCTGTGATAAATTTTTAACATAATTATTATTTAGAAGTAATAAGTCCTTTGAGATAAGTATTTTTTTTTTTTCCTTTTTTCATATCATAGATATTTTTCATTAATAAAGAACCCTTCTCCAAATTCACTTGATGGGTGATTAAATCACTTAAATCATTCTTTATCAAAAAAGTATGTGCCTCTTTCCAATTATCTACTTTTGATTTAAATGATGAATTCCAAACTCCTTTTAGTTTCAACTGTTTTCTCAAAATATTCGATGTTTCTTCTTTTTTAAAAACTAAAGTATCGTTGATATTTCCAGAGTAAATAACCAGACCTTCTTTTTTTGCAAATGTAATAGCATTATAAAAATTCATATTGTGTCCACTTGTTTCGATTACAATATCAAATTTTTTGTCTAAATATTTTTTTAATAAATTATTATTATTTTTTTTTTTAAATAAAAAAGTTTCATTATTATATCTTTTATTCAATTCTAATTTAAAATCATTCCTATCTATACTAAATATTTCAAAATTCTTTGATTTTTTTTTTAAAATTCTACAAAGAACTTGGCCTAGAAAACCAGATCCTATTATTAAAATTTTTTGTTTTGAAATTAAGTAATTTTTAATTGCATTAATTATATTGAAAGAAACAGCAACAGGTTCCATTATTGCTCCATGATTTTTTGGTAACCTTTTTGAGATCTTGAATAAATTCCATTCATTAACATCCATTAATTCCGTAAAGGATCCATTTGCTCTTGAACCATAATAACTGTAATCATCACACAAATTATATTTTTCATTATTACAATAAGTGCAACGATTTTGTTTATTTGATATAGAGCATGGAATAAGGGGGAAAGCAGAGACCAAGTCTCCAACAGAAAACTTTGTTACTTTAGATCCAATATTTATAATTTTGCCCATAAATTCATGACCTAATATAAGTGGATATTTATAGGCCATATTTTCAAAAGCTCTTGGAATGTCTGAAGCACAAATTCCTGAAGAAATTATTTCTATCCTACAATCATTTTTTGATAATTTTTTTAATTTATTGTCTTTTAACTTAAAAGTTTTATTCTTTATTAAGGTTAATCCAATCATTAATTATTCTTCTCAAAATAGTTTTTCCAATAGATGAATTGATTATAACTAAAAACATCACCCAAATTTTTCCAATATTCGACTTCAAATACTTTTACTTTTTTTCTCTCTTTTATAAGGTAATTAATATTGTTGGCTACATACAACTCATTATTTATAAAATTTCCTTTCATCATGGCTTTTTTATGCATTTCGAAAAAATCATATGATTTTTTAAACCAAAAAGTACCTACTACCATATGATCGTCATAAGGTTTTTTAGAAATAAGAGTTTTTTCAGTTATCTTATCCACTAGTCCATTTTTTATACTACAATAAGCAAAATCTTTATAATCTTTAACTATTGTTGATTTTAATCTGTAGGTAAAAATTAATACATCAGAATTTTTACATAATTTAGAAAATTTTTTTTTTGAAAATTTCATTATATAATCACATGAGTGAATAAATAAATCCTCCTCTTTACTAACTAAATCAATAACTTTATTGCAAGTATCAGATTGACCTAAAGTTTCTTCTTCTAGAAGAAATGGACTAATTCTATTTTTTCTTAAAATTTTTTTTATAAGTCCATAACGATCGAAAATATTTTTTTGTAAAACACAATATTTAGATCTTCCTGAAGGTAAAGATTTAATCGATTCCTCTAATATTGATTTATTATCAATCTTAATCAAAGGCTTAATAGTGGAAAAATTATTCTTTTTAAATCTAGTTCCTAATCCAGCCATTGGTATAACAATATTTTTAATCATAATTTCAATATCTATTAAAAAAATTTTTCCAACTCAAAAATTCTTTATAATCTCTTGGGGTTCCTAAAGAGATAAAGTTATCAACCTCAAAGTTAAGTATTTTTTTACTATCTTTTAATACTAACAAATATAATAATGATACGTAAATTTCTTTGAAATTTTTTAAAAAGTTTTTATTTTTCAAAGCCATTTCTGCATAATGTAAAAAAATACCAAAATCTTTAAAGTAATATGAGCCTGCTGAGGCAGATTCTAAATGTGGCTTAGTGGTAAAAGATTTTTTTTCTCTAAGGTTTATTACTTCATTATTTATAGTTTTTAAATAGCAGTACAAAGTTCCAGAAAAAGAACTCGGATGAAATCCTTTAAATGATGTTATGCCAAAATCATAACTAAAAATTTCTCTTTTAAATTTATTATAATTCCAATCAATTAAAAAATCGCAATAAGATATAACTATGTCATTTTTATTTTTGCAGGTTTTTGCATTTAGAGCTGAATAAGCGGGACCATAGTCATGATCATCAATTAAATTGATATAAATATTTTTTTTTAATTTTTTCAAATAGTTCTCAAGAAATAAATTTTTTTTTTTTTGAGATTTTGTTAAGACAAAATGAAAATTGTCGTCGTCATCATAGTTATTTAAAATTTCAGATATAACTGTTGTTTTTTTAGATAAAGGCAAAAGAAATTTGTGTTTTTTTATTCCTGCTTTTTTAAATCTGGAAGATTTGCCAGCTAAAGTAATTATAACATTCATTCAAATTTTATAAAAATTCTTTCCAGTATTTGATTGTTTGTTTGAGTTCTCTCTTGAGATTTGAGTCCATAGGCTCTCTCTCTTTAAATGATAATTCAAACGCAAGTTCTGCAGTATAATTCTTTTGATTTTTTAAAATTTTAATTATCTTATCGGGTTGGATGATCCCATCTTTATTATTAGTTTTTGTGAAAGGCATATGATTAAAATTATTTTTTTTTACTTGCTTTAAATGAATAACGGGACTCTCTGATCCAAATTTTTTTAACCATTCGTAAGGATCGTAGTCTTTTTTATTTTTTGATTTTATATCTCCATGTCCAACATCTAGACAAAGATCAAATTTAAATTTTCTCTTATTTAATGATTTTTGTATGTATTGACATTGATTTAGTGTTTCTCCAAATTCCCTTGCAATTGACATTGGTTCCCATATTAAAGACTTGAGTTTCTTTTTTTGTGCATATTCAGCAATGATAAACCAATTTTTTATAACCCGCTCATTAAGGATTTTTAATCTTTTTTTATTATCATCATAAGAAAGAATTCCTAAATGACTACCGACATGGTTTGCTCCAATATCAATTCCAATATCTATAAAATTTTTAAACCACTTTATCCAAAATGTCTGATGTTCTTTATCTTCATGAGCGAGATGATTTAATCTGGTGAAAGCTCCTGTAAATAAGCTATTTACCTTTATATCATGCTTTTTTAGTGACTTATTTAATTTACTAATATTTTTTAGTGTAATCTTTTTTGGTAAATACAAACTTAACCAATCAGATGTTGGCTGAATATAATTAATTTTCAGTTTTTCTTTAACAAATCTCAAAAAGGTTTCGGGATCGGTATATCTGTTTACAATACAGCCAGTATTTAGGCTTAATTTGAATGTTTCTTTCATTATAAAACTTTATCTATAGCCTCTTTTACATCTTCAATAGCTTTTTCGATTGTTGCATCTTTTCTAAATAAACCTGTCGAACCAAGTACTAAAATTGAAGCTCCAGCTTTGATAAAATCAGGAATTGTTTGTTTGTTAACATTGCCATCAGCAGTTATGGTTAGATCAAGATTCATTTTTTCAATTAAATTTTTTAAATTCTCAATTTTTCTCAATGTTTGTGGAATTAACTTTTGGGATTTAAATCCAGGGTTTACACTTAAAATCAATACATTATCCAACTCGTCTATTACATATTCTAAGTTTTCAAGAGGAGTTGCCGGAGAAATAGCAAGAGCTACTTTAGAATTATTTTTTATACTTATCAAATCTCTATGAAGATTTTTTGATGTTTCTTGGTGAATTGTAAATATTTCATCTTTTTTTAAATCAAAATTTTCATATAACCTCATAGGTTCTTCTACCATCAAGTGATAGTGACCTGCTAATTTTGTGTTTTGTTTAACAGTATTAATTATTGATGATCCCATTGTAAAATCTGGTGCGTAAATTCCATCTGCAATGTCATAATGCATATAATCAATATCATTCGCTTCTAATGCTTTTATTTGATCTTTTAAATTCAACCAATCTGCACACATCAAGCTAGCTGATAATTTTATTTGTTTGTACATAATTTACTTAATTAAAATTAAAAATCATTTTAATAAATTTATTTGAACTCATCTTCTTAAATGCAACTTTATAATCTTTAAGTTTGATTCTATGTGTTATTAAATCTTTAATATAAATTTTCCTTTCTGATATCAATTTTGCTGCTAATCTTATATGTTTGGATCGTGAACCATGTGAGCCTACTACTTTAAGTTGTTTGTAATGAATTAAATTTGTATCAATTTGAATTTTTTTATCCAAACTATCTTTTTTTGGTAGTCCTGCAAAGAAATTAATTTTTGCTCCATAGTCAGCGACTTCTAATGCCTCCTTTTGAGCTTTTTTTGAACTACAAGCTACAAATATATAATCTATTTTTTCGCTAATTAACATTTTTTGAATTTTTTTTTTGTAGTTATTAAGTTTCAATTTTTTTATTTTTGAGTCTTTTGTTCCGTGATTTAATTTAAACAAATCAGTATCAATCAAAAAAATTTTTTTGCTTCTATATAAAACTGATAATTTTGCTATTAATTGTCCAATAGAACCAGATCCATAAATTAATACATTCTTATTTGACTTAAAATCCATTTGTTCAAGACCATTCAAACAACAAGCTAAAGGCTCTGTTATCGCAAAAGTATCATAATCTACTTTTTTCTTTGTAATATAGTGAGGTATTTTCCTTAGCAATTTGTAATTGATCTTTAAGTATTTTTGAAATCCGCCATCAATTTCATGACCTAGTGCAAAATCCCTTTTGTTATCTATATCTGCACCTAATGCAATATTGAAATCTTTTGGAAAAAAGTTCTGTGATTTGGGTGAGGAAAGAATTTTGCCTGAAATTTCATGCCCCATAATTCTATTTTTTTTTACCCTTTTGCTACCCTTGTTATATATTTTAAGATCAGATCCACAAATACCACAGCTTTTTACCTCTATAACTACTTCGTTATTCTTGGGATATATTTTTGAATTATTAAAAGATAATTTCTTTGGTTTTAAAAATTTTAAAGATATATTGTTTAACATAGTAAGTTTGTTCAAACTTTGAACATAAAGCGAATTTACCACAGGTCAATGGTTTTTTTAAGAAATGGATAAAATGACTTGCTCAATACAAGTCATCATCTATGTTAGATGTAGATAAAACACATTCTTTACAAATATCATTCAATTGATAATTACCGTCTTTATGCATTTTTCTTAATGATTTCATTTCATCACTATTCCATGTTTCTTTGATAGTTTTTAATTTCAAAGTCTCTAAATCAATATTATTTAAGTTTTTCTCGTTAGATATTTCCGTTTCCGATTTCAATCTTGAAATTGGGAGTTTTGCGCCAAAGAATGTACAGCATGGGAGAATTGTGCCATCATATCTTACCGTAAGATGATAGAAAGGCTGAGCACAGTTAAAAACTTTATTGCTCTTTGAATCTTTATTTACATCCATAATACTTACTAAATCCTGTATGCCAATACAGTCAGATCTATCTTTCCAAAAATTAATGAAGTCATTTAATTCATGTTCATTCAATTTTGTTCTCACAAAATTTACTCTCATTGTTGGTAACTCTTTTTTTAAAGAATTTCTAAGCTTGATGAAATTCAAAGTATTTTTAACGACAAGATCAAAATCACCCCCTTGACGAATTTTATTAAACGTATTTTTCGTAGTAGCATCTATTGAAACTTGTATTCTTGTTAAACCTGAATTTAATATTTCATTGCTTATTTTGGGATTCAGTAATGATCCATTTGTACTAAAGTAGACATCTAATACACCTACATCTTTAGCATAATTAATAAATTTAATGATATCTTTTCTTATTAAAGGTTCATTGATATAATTTAATCTAACAGATTTTAAACCATTTTTCACACCGTCATCAATTATTTTTTTATAAATACTAAAATCTAGCCAAGTTTTTTTTCCTCTATTTGAGGCATTTTCCACTGACCATGTGCACATTTTACAGGAAAAATTACAAGAGTAATTTAATTCAAAGTCAATTTGCAATGGATGTTTTGGAACTATTTTTAATTTGGATGCAAGCTCCCACTGCTTTCTATACTCATCAAACTTTTTTTTGTCTGAGTGTTTTCTAACTATAGAGTGAACATCTTTACCTAAAATAGTAGTAATTTCTTTTTTTTCTGACCTTTTTATTACTTTTATCATTTTAATATACTTAGTAGATGTTTAATATAAATTTATCTATTAAACAATTTATTTTTCATTTTACATTTTATAAGCGGTAATTTCCATAATTTTACCTAAATTATTAAATCTAATTTTGTCTAAAATTTTTATTTTGATTTTTTTAGAAATTAAAACTAATTCCACAAAAAAAATATTATTTGAACCATATATGTTATTTATTTTAACTTTAATATATTTTAAATCTTTGAAAATCTTTTTATTAAAATTTATAACATTAAATATTCCTTTTACTGAGTTGTTCCAATCTTTTAAAATTATATTATTTGCAAACATAGTTGACAATTTTTCAGTATCTTTTTTTTCAAAATATTTAAAGTATTTTAATAATTTTTTTTTATTATTATTTTTTTCCTCATTTTCATTGCTAATTTTCAATAGTTTTTGGTAATTAATTTTTTGACCAGTATAAATATAAAATTGCTTAATTATCTGATTTAGGCTGATAAAGTTCCCAGATACGTATTTAATATTATATTTTCTAGCGAGTTTTATGAATTTTGTTTCAGCTGGTTTATTTACAAAATCAATTATATATTTACTTGTTTGTAAAATTTTAATAGGCACTGGTAATTTATTTTTCATTCCATCCATACCTAGTGGTGTACAATTAATCAATAAATCAAAATTTTTATTATCATTAAAATTAAAAATATTTATAACTTTGTATTTTTTAGCTATTATTAAATTTTTTCTTTTATTTCTTGATATAAAGAAAATATTTTTAAATTTAAAAACATTATTTAAAGCGTAAATAGAAGTTTTGGCAGTTGCACCACTGCCCACAACTAGTATTTTAGCACTCTTTTTTATTTTTAAATACTTTATACTCTGTATTATTCCATTCAAATCAGTATTAAAACCGTAAAGCTTTTTTTTTTTAAGAATAACAGTATTAACAGCGCCTATATTTTTTGCAGATTCTTCTACTTTAAATAAATACTTAATTATTTTTTCCTTAAATGGCATCGCAACACTAAAACCATTAATGTTCAATGATTTAACGCTCAAAATAAGATTTTTTATATTTCTAATTTTGAAAGATTTATAAATTGAATTAATTCTAAAATAATTAAATAAAATACCATATATCTTTGTTCCAAAATTACCTGGCTTCGAACCTATAGAAATATAAACTTTAGTATTTTTATTTATCATTTTTTTAATTCTTTATTTAAACAGAGTATACCCAAGGAATACAAAAATTTATCAAATGGGAAATTATGAAGAGGAGCCATATTCAAGTAGATTATACCAGTTAATATTTTTATTTTAGCAAGATCTATTTTTCGATCTTCAATATATTTTTCATAATATTTTAATAATTTAAAAGTATCCTTCTTAAAAAGAATTTTAATGTTTCCGTTTTTTTCTTTAAAAGAAAATTTATTTTTTTTAATATGTTTATAATTTAATAAAATTCCTCCGTACAATTTTGCTAAATCATAATATAGGTCACCAACCTCAATAGATTTATCAAATTCATGACGCCAATCAATTAGTTTAAATTTACCTTTTCCGTATATCACATTATCAAATTGAAGATCTCCATGTATAAAGGTTGGTGTACCTTCAAAAATTTTCGTATGCCATATTCTTTTATTAATAAATTCAAATGGTTTTACACTTATGTTATTGACTTTTTTTATCTTAAAATTTTTGTATTTTTTCTGAAAATCACCTATCCTTTTTAAGGTTTTCTTTTTGTAAAAGTTTCTACATAGTTCAGTTATTTTTTTTCTTTTAATTTTTTTTTTCCACAATTTTTTTTCTAAAAAACTTAAAAATTTTTTGAAAATCTGTAAATTATTTTTTTCATATAAAGTTTTACCATTTACAAAATCATATGAATAAAAATTACCCATTTTTTTGGCAGTCGGAAACACTATTTTATTCATCTTAGATTTAGAGACTCTTTGATTAATTACATTTATATCAGTAAAAAATTTGATAATTTTCTTATTCTTAAAAATGTAAATTTGTTCATTAGTTTTGCTGAAGTCAAAATTTTTCTTTTCGTTAATCAAATTTAGATATTTTTCAAAAGTTCCAAAATCTTTCCATTTAATCTTTTTTTCATAAAGAGATTTAGTTTCAATTAAGTTCTTTAATCCGTGTGAAATTTGCAAATTTTTAACTTTATTTTTATTATCTGAAATACCTTTCCAAAATAATTTATAATCTTTAATATAACACATTCCTGTAAAAGATTTTTGATTAAACTTTGTATATTTTTTTTTTTCTGAATAATTTGTAATTTTATTTTTTATGATTTCAAAATTACAATAATCTTTAGAAATTTTTTTTTCTACTTTTGAAACTGCAGCCCAATTAATTTTTGAATTAAAACTTACTCTACCATCTAAAATTGTGTCACATGAAGTAAAAATAAATGGGCGCATCAGATGTTTTTTGCATTGCAACAATGAAAATCCTGGACTCGACCCAGGTCCATTATAATTTTTAACATGAACAAAATGAATAAAGTTTAACTTTTCTGGATGTGCTAATTTTATGTATGACACCACTTGTTCCGACTTATATCCTAAAGAGATGATAAATTGAGTGCTATTAGAAAATTGATTAAATATGTGAGATATTAAAGCTTTGTTTTTATAGGGCAAAATAGCTTTATTGTACAACTTACCAAGATGGTGCATTCTAGACCCTATGCCAGAAGTTAAAATACAAACTGTTTGGGTCAATTTCTATGCTCTTTTTTTATCAAACCATTTGACCTTTTGCTATCATCTGAAACTCTAATAACATCATCTAGTTCTGGAGTTGAGGCTTCATATAAAGTTAAGTTTGATATTGCTTTTATTCTATGGAGGGTATTTGGATTAACACTTATTTTACTTATAGACTTAATTTTTAGATCGCCCAAATCTTTTTCTTTCACTCTAAGGTTACTTACTTTAGGATTTTTTTTATAAATGAGTTTAGCTGTACCATTGTAAAGTAAATTAGTCTCTTTTTTTTTTACATGATACTGTAAGCTTGTTCTAAAACCTTTTCTGAGAAAAATCTTTTTAAAAGAATAATTTTTATGTCTTCCATTTAACCAAAGCTCATAACCCCAAGGCTTAATTACTTTATAAATATTATTATAGTTTGAAAATTTTGTAATTTTACTTTTTATTTGACTTTTTTTAGTACCGACAATAAGCATCTCTAGCATACTATTAATAGACTCAATTTTTGCAAAACTATTTTCAAACTGAAAGACTTCACCACCTTTAAGTGAATATCTTTTATTATTTACAAGGATTATATTTCTTTTACTAGATTTAATTATGTGAATGGTAAATGATTTTAGTTTTTTAATAATTGTTATTTTATTTGGTTTAATTTTTTGAAAATAATAGCTATATTCATTATCTGCTATTTTTTTATATTGTTTAAATTCAATTTTTTTTTCTACTATATTTTTTCCAAATAAAAGCATAATTAAATTTTATATTTATTTAGGTCCTTATTAAGCTCGAAAAATTTATCATAAAGTAATTTTACATATAAATTCATTGCCCACCTTGTCCTAAATCCATATTTATTTTTCATCCATTTGTTTCCCTCATCGATCCATAGTTTAAGATTAGATGAAAAGTCTTCGGTTTTAATCTCTTTATAATATTTTTTTAAATAGGATTCATTTTCCTCCGACCAAACCTCTGAAGTAATTCCGACAGCCCAATCATTTATATATGCTTTTGCTGTTAACTCTAGATCAGAACCAAAACCTCTAAAATTTGTTCCATCAAATATAAAATTCATATAATTAGGTTTTTGCTCGTTCATTATATCCAAAATGAATTCTTTTCTTAAAAAGTAACAATTGTTGTGAATAAACCAAAAATATTTTGTTTTTTCTTTTTTTAGAAGTTTCTTTTCATCCCAGAATTTTGAGCATGGTGTAAGTATCCCTAATTTTTTATGTTTTCTCATTATTCTTAACAACTTTTCTATAAAATTAGTATTTTGAAAAACAGTATCATTTGAAACCAATAAAAAAGCTGCATAATTCTGAAACTTTTTTTCTTGCCATAATTTGCTTAATCCAAAATTCATTCCTCTGGGAAATCTTAAACCCTTCTTTCTTGCATCTGACCAATCAGCTTTCCACGTTGTAAACTTTGAAATTTTTGACTTGATAGATCCCGAGTCCACAACAAATAGATCAGCAAATTTTTTGTTATACTTTTTTATATGATTATATAGTTTGTCTGTTGCACCTGGCATATTCCTATTTAATATAATTACTGCTACTTTTTCCATTTTAAATTACTTTTAAACAATATAAGTATTCATAAATTTTTTTTTTAATTCTCCTTTAATAAGAGTGTCAATATTTATATTTTTCTTTTTAAGAACTGTGTTTGCTTCTCTTTTCAATGCTTTAAATTCATTAGTAGAAAATACGTAATGACCAGAAATTATAGCCTTATCTTTTTTTGATATCTTTGAATTTTTCACTAACCATTTTTTCCATTTCTTAGATTTAAAAGAGAGTTCTAAAAATCTTTTTGATAGCTTGTTTAAATTATATTTTCTAAACACCTCTAATATTTTTTTAGTTTCAATTACACCAAACTCAGGGGCCACATTAATTGCTTGAATTCCTAACCTCGGATGCCATTTAAGGGCATCTTTTGACAAATAATCTGCGTTGTGTTCCTTCATCATAACATTAAATTTATCACAAATTCCTATCATCATCGGCAAATGTATTTCTGGAGGTAAACTTTTGTCGTCTCTAATTGCAGTTGCAAAAGAACCAACATTTCTCATTTCTTTAACTAAAGTACCAGTTTGTATTACTACAAACAAAGGTTTGGGAATTTTTTTTTTTGAGCAGAATTTTGAAACTGCGGATAGAGTTTGTTTCAATTCTTTAATACTATTAGTTGTTCCAGATTGCTCTTCTGTACCAATTTCAAAAAATATTTTCTTTCCATTTCTTTTTGCGAATCTCCAGCAATGATCATAAAGCTCGAAAAGTCTTTTTAATGATTTTCTAAAAGTAATTTTTTCATTATTACCAATGCTAGTGTCTATATGTATTATCTTAAAATTTGAAACTATATCCTCCTCAAAAGATTTTTTAGCTGAATTCATAGCATTTTTTTCTGAAAAGCTTTTTTCAGTTTCTAAGTTATTTTGAAATGGACCCCCATGATCACGACATAATATAATTTTTTTTTTCTTATCTTTTTTTTTAACATATTTTGAAAATTCTTTTGTAGTCCAATTATTAACATACCCACCTCCAAAAATTTTGCTATCAATCTGTCTCCTGCTTGCAATTAACATGATAGGAACATTTGTTTTGTTTGCTACTTCAATACTAGCGTCGACACAATTTTTACTCATAGGTCCAATTGCAAATAATGTGCTTTTCCTTTTTTGATTATTAAACAAAATATTTTTTTGTTTCATGAAGACCAATCGCCAGAGAATTTTTTGTTTTTTTTTAAATTTTCTAATACGTTCTTTACTTTAAAAAATTTACCCAATATAAAAAGACATGCTTCAGCAACAGCTCTATCCCCACCATTTCTGGTTAATATTTTTTTAGCTTTTTGCCTAGTTTTTTCATCAGCATTTTTTGGGGCTAGTGAATATCCTACTTTTGACATTATAATACTGTCAAAAATTCCATCTCCAATGTATATACACTCTTTTAAATTATATTTTTCTTTCATCCATTGAAGTCTTTTAATTGTGCTTACCAAAAAGATCTTAAAGCCCATGTGATCTTGGATCCTTTTTTTTGAAATTTTAAAACCTTTTTTATCTCCTGTGATAAAAATTATATTAATATATTCTTTAAGAATACAAAGAGCATCATTATCGTCTGCTCCAAAAACTTTCATTACTTTTCCTGTTTGTGAATAATAAAATTTGCCGTCAGTCATGACTCCATCCACATCTATTATTAGGTTTTTGAATTTTTTTTTCATCTATTAATTATATACTCTATAATGCCTGATTGTTCAATTATTGAACGTAATATCAAATATTAATCTCAAATATGTTGACGTCTCAATAAATTAACTATAATTTAGTCTAATTTATGAACAAAAAACAAATTACTTAATTGTATTTACAAATTTAATTTAACTAAAATAATGAAAAGCGTGTCTGTTGGTATCCCAACTTTTAAACCTAAGATTAATCTGATAAAAAAAACAATTGATTCAATTATTAGTCAAGATTATGAGAATATTACTATAATTATTTCTGAAAACGCACCATTAAATGATGACCTAAAAAATTACATTAAAAATTTTAATATACAAAAAATAAACATTCAATATTTTGCACAAACAAAATTTCTCTCACAAATTGATAATTGGGATTTTGTAATAAAAAAAGCCTCGACAGAATATCTCCTGATTTGTGGAGATGATGATACTCTCTCAAAAAATTACATTAGTTCATCAGTTAAAATCTTAGAGAGTGACAATAATATTTATGCTGTTGGGACTAGATGGTTTCATACATACGAAGATGGAACCAAATCCGTGAGTGGTGGCCAAAAATATACTTATAAAAGTAAATATTCTCTTTTTAGAGCAACAAAATATTTGTTTGAGCATAATGATATATTTGTTATGTCATTAATGAGAACTGAGATAGCTCAAAAAGTAGGATTTAAAAAAACAATAAAAAAATATTGGTGGCCAAACAGAGATGACATAGCCAATGTATTTACGCAATTTATTTTAAAATGTCTTTTGTATGGAAAAGGCACATATAATCATGAAGCTAGCTATGAACACAGATCTATTACGTTTCCACGTGTCAAAAAGGATATAAATTTTATGCTTTTTATAACTCAAAACCTTAATGGCTATTTAAGATATACTAATTTATATTTCAATTTTTTTTTGACGCTAATTAAATTTAACATATTTTTATCTCCAATCTATTTTTTAATAGTTGTGTTTGCATTAATAAAAATTTATTTTGTATTAGCTAGAAAAATAATTAGAAAATTAAAAAGATATTTTTTTAATAAGGAAAAATTTTATTGAGTCGATAAATTTAAACTGCATAAAAATTTATGAAAATAAGGATAAATAAAAAACTTACTATCGATACTAAGAAACCACCCTTAATAGTTGCTGAAATATCGGCAAATCATAACGGAAGCAAAAAAAATTTTTTAAAACTTATCAAGCAAGCCTCAATGTCTGGGGCAGATCTAGTAAAAATTCAAACATATGAGCCTCAGGATATGACGTTAAATTCTAACAAAAAAATTTTTAGATTAAAAAAAGGATTATGGAAAAACAAATTTTTATTTGATTTATACAAAAAATCTCATACACCCTTTTCTTGGCACAAAGATGCTTTCAATTTTGCAAGAAAAAATAATATCAATTTGTTCAGCTCACCATTTAGTATTCGAGCAGTTCAACTTCTTGAAAAGCTAAATGTTTCAATTTATAAAATTGCATCTTTAGAAATTACAGATTTCTCATTAATTGATAGAATAGCTCAATGTAACAAACCAATAATTGTTTCTACCGGATGTGCTACAATTAAAGAAATCCAAAATTGCGTGAGATTGATAAAAAAATATCATAATAAGATAATTTTATTACACAGTGTTACCAGTTATCCTACATTAGATGAGGATGCTAACATAAAAAAAATAGATTATTTAAAAAAAAAATTTAAGAATATTCCTGTTGGGCTATCAGACCATACAAATGATATAACATCATCAATCGCAGCAAGCGCTTTAGGAGTTGTAATGATTGAAAAACATTTTGCCTCTGAAAAAATTCCTAAAACCTTAGATAACAAATTTTCGATCGGTGAAAAAAAATTTATGGAATTAAAAAAAATGACATCAAAAATCTTTAATTTGCTAAATTCGAATATAAAATTTAATACACCTAATAAAGACCAAAGAAGGTCTCTTTTTGCAAAGACAGACATTAAAAAAGGGCAAAAATTTAATAAGGAAAATTTTATATCTTTAAGACCCAAAATAGGAATATGCTCTTCAAAATACTTTGAAATTTTAAATAAAACTTCTAAGAAAAATGTTAAGAAAGGTGAACCAATAAGAAAAAATGCAATCAAAAACTTTTGAGAAAGAATGCTATGAAAAATAAAAAAAAAAAAATTATTAAATACTTGAAAATAATAAGACAAATTGAAAAGACAAGAACAGCTAATAATGTTAATTGGATGAACATTTTAAGAATTGCAATTAAAAAGTCTCCTAATGAGACCATTAAAGTAATGAAAAAAATTAATTCTAGAGATAATAAAATTTCAGAATTATTTAAAAAATTGAGAGATGATCAATAAAACTATTTTTTTCGGTGACTCAATTTTAAGATACAAAAAAAATAAAAAAGTATATGATTGGACACAAAAATTTTTAAAATTATTAAGTCATAAGCAAAAAACAAAAAGTTTATTTAAAACATATTCTACTGTTGGATTAAATTCGAATGATGCTTTAAAAAAAATTCCTAAAATCCTACAAAAAGATAAAAATATTAAAAATTTTATAATTCAATTGGGAATCAATGATAGTTGGCATTACAAATCTTTAAAAGGTAAAGCTAACGTGAGTAAAAATAAATTTAATAAAAATTTGAATAAAATTTACATTCAAAGTAAAAAATTTAAAGTTAATAAAATTATTTTTTTAACTTACCACAAGTTGCTTAATCATAGAATGGAAATTAACAAAAAAACTTTAAACCAAAACCTTCATGGATATATAAAAACAATAAAAAATTTTTGTAAAAAAAAAAAAATTTTATGTATTGATATTTTCAATGAAACAAAAAATATCAACCCAAGAGATTTTTGTTTAAAACTGCCTGATGGTATTCACCTTAATAAACACGGAACTCAAATTTATGCTAGAATTGTTTATAAAAAGATAAAAAAATTTATATAATGAAAAAATACAATGTTGCAATAATTGGAACTGGTTTAATTGCCAACAAATTTCATATTCCAGCTTTTAAAAAAAATAAGCAAGTTAATGAATTAATTCTTTTCGATATAAATCGAGAAAATTTATCAAAAACATCGAAAAAACATAAAATTAAAAAAGTCTATATGAATTTTAAAAAAATGATTACAGAAAATAATATTGATATTCTAAATATTTGTACACCTCCATATTTACATTTAAAATATATCAACGAAGCAATTAAAAATAAAATTCATATTTTTGTGGAAAAGCCATTCGTAATAAATTCATTCCAGCTTAAATCTTTAGAAACTAAATTAAAAAAATCCAAAATTCATTTCTACTGCGCTTACCATCAAAGATTTAGGTCTGTTTCAGAAGAATTAAAAAAAATTATAAAGCGAAATATAATCGGTGATGTATATTTTATAAATATAGTTCATAGGAAATTTAGATCTATACCTAACCAGAGTAAATATTTTTCAAAATCAAAATTTTCAGGTGGCGGACCATTAATTGACCTTGGATCACATTATTTTGATTTAGTAGGTTGGGTTTTAAATTATCCAAAAAATAAAAAGATTTCAAATTATTGTTTTTCTCATATCTCAAAAATGAAGAATAATAAAAAAATTTTACCTTTTAAATTTTTTGATAATGAAGAATTGGCTGTAGGAAATATTGAACTCAATAATAAATACCTAATAAGTTATGAATTGGGATATTTGCTCAATGCAAAAAAAGAATTGAGATTTATTGAATTTTTTGGAACAAAAGGTTCATTCAATTGGCCGCAGGGTGAAATATCAATTTTAAAGAAAAATAAAATCCTGCAGAAAAAGATAAAAATTACAAATTATTTAGCAAGTGAAAGACAAGTTGATTTTTTTTTAAAAAAACTGGAAGACAAACATTCAATGAAAAATTTCAATGAAATAAAATTTTCAGTAGAATTGATTGATAAATTATATAAATTTTCAAAAACATGAATAATTTAGAGAAAAAAAAATTAAAAACTCTCTTAGATAAGGGTTATGTGCTTATCAAAAATATTATTTCTAAAAAAGAATGTGAAAAAATTAAATGGATATTTAACTCGAATTTAAAAAAATATGGTAAAAAAACAAAAATTAAAAATTCTCTTGAAAGTGTAATTTACAATTTACATAACAAAAATGATATCTTTTTAAAATATATTGACCACAAAAAAATAATTAAAATAATTAAAAAAGCTTTATCTCAAGGATCATTTAATAACAATGATCATATAGTTTTAAGACAAAGTGCAATAAGAAATCCACAAAAAGGCCATGCACAACAATTACATAATGATACGCGAATTGCAGGAACTAATGTGCCACTAATAATTCAAGCGATTTGGATGATTGATGATTTTACGGAGGAAAATGGTGGCACGAGAGTAGTACCTAAATCTCAAAATTATAAATATTATCCTAGAAATAATAAGAAATACAAAAGTGAAATAATAATTAAAGGAAAAAAAGGATCTGTATTACTTTTAAATGCAGCCATGTGGCACGGGAGCTCAAAAAAATTAAATAATGAAGACAGGCTTGGTATGATTTTTAGTTATTCTAAATGGTTTATTAAAGAAAGTTTTAACCATACTTTAAATACTCCTTTAAAAGTATATAAAAAACTCAATTCTTATCAAAAGGAGCTGCTTGGTTTCAAATTCATGCCTCCAACAGATGAATTTGAACGAAGTTCTTCAAGATCAAAAAAGAACTTGAAACCAAAGAGTAATTACAAACTTTCGTGAAAAATAAAAAAAACTATTTAGGTTTAAAACTTATAAAAAAAAAAGAGAGTATATACCTTCAAAAAAATTTGAAATTATATCTAGGAGAAATATTGAAAAAAAAAAAACTCTATTACATCAGTACAAGTAAATAAAAATTTGGATAAAGTAAAAAAAAATAACGGTAAAATTTATTGGATTAGTTCGGTAAAAAAAAAAATTGGATTTTTGATAATTTATATAAATAATAAAAAAAAAATTTATTATATAAGAGATCTTTTTATATTAACAAAATATAGAAAAAAGAATATTGGAACAAAGATTATAAAAAAGATAATTAGGTCTTGTTTAAAAAAGAAAATAAAATTTATCAAAATTGATATTATTGACTCAAATAAAAAAATAATTAAGTTTTGGAGTAAGTTTAATTTTAAAAAAATTAACAAATCTTATTATTTAGAAATTAAAAATGTTAGCTATTAGTCAGCCAACTTATTTGCCTTGGATAGGTTACTTTTCATTAATTGATGCTAGTGATGAATTTGTCTTCTTAGATGATGTTCAATTTGATACACGATCTTGGCAGCAACGAAATAGAATATTAATTAATGGAAATGAAAAATACTTAACACTTCCAGTGATTAAAAAAGGTTTAAGTAATCAAACAATAAGTTCGGCACAAATTAAAAATAAAAAAATATTTAACGAACATTTGCTTAATATAAAGCATGCTTATTCTAAAGCTAAATTTTTTGAAATGTATTTTAAAAAGCTGGAAAATATCTTTTCAAAATGCAACGAATTTAAAAAATTGTCTGAAATAAATATTTATTTAATTAAAGAGATATCTAAAATAATTGGTTTAAATTGTAATTTTTATAAGGCTTCAGATTTGAATTGTTTAGGTAAAAAATCTAAAAAATTAATCAATATCTGCAAAAAACTTAATAAAAAGGATTATATAATAAATCAAGGAGCAAAAGAATATATTGAAAAGGATGTTAATGAATTTACTAATAATGAAATCAAATTATTCATAATAGACAATTATGAAATTAAATATAATCAGTTAGCTGAGGTATTTTATGATAAGCTATCAATAGTAGATGTTTTATTAAACTATGGACCCGAAACAAAAAGCCTAGTCAAAAATTCTTATAATATCTCAATATTCAATAAATAATTTTTTTAAAATTTTTTTCAGTGCATAAATCAAGCCAATTGAGCTATTAGTACTGGTCAGCTGCACGCATTACTGCGCTTCCACATCCAGCCTATCAACG